>Ga0214923_10005794_pt1 | contig 14168 bp, 18 predicted proteins | sample LL1510_MetaG_FD_177993 | JGI IMG/M metagenome (GOLD analysis project Ga0214923, IMG submission 177993) | Freshwater microbial communities from Lake Lanier, Atlanta, Georgia, United States - LL-1510 | ecosystem: Environmental > Aquatic > Freshwater > Lake | place: USA: Georgia | collected... | reverse complement strand
CAGATGTACAGAAAAATGTACAACAGGAATTTCTCTTACACAAATGGAGTTGTGGGTCCAAATTTCTATTTACCAAATTGCATGGCTAATAAATTGCTTAATTACGGTTCCTATCAATTTAATCCAATAAACAAAGATCAGGCTCGCGGCATGGAGCGAGTTTGGACAAATTTAGCTTACGATTGTGGAGGAATTGCTTTTACAGAGGATTATACCGGCCATGAAATTGGGTATGAGAAATACATAATTAAGCATTATGGCGGAAGGCAGTAAGCGCATATAAATTCAATTAAAAGGAATTATACATTTATATGATGTATGATAGATATATGAAAGAAAATAAACTAAAAAGAACTCAAATATATTTATCTGAACCAGATTACATATTTGTTAAAAAATTAGCAGAAAACTGCGGCATTACAGTTTCTGAGCAAATTAGGAGAATTATGTATGTGTGGATTATCGAAAATAAAAAATAAATATAGCGACAAAGAGATAGCTGACTTTATAGAAAAATCATATTCGTGCAGAGAGGTTATGATTAAAATGGGATACAATTTGACATCTTGCGATAATCCAAGAATTATTCAAAAATTTATTAAAGATCATAATATTGATACATCTCATTTTGATAGAAATAAAAACAAAAGAACATATGATTTGAATGAACACTATTTTAAAGACTTAAGTAATCAAAATGCTGTATACTGGCTGGGGTTTATAATGGCTGATGGTTCGATTGTAAAACATCATAAATATTCTTATGCTTTAGCTATTAAATTAAAGGAAGAAGATAGAGAGCATTTAATTAAATTTACGAAAGACATTGGCACAAACAAAGAGCCAATTTTTGTCAATACCAAGGATTTTTATGGTAAAAATGATAAAATTTATAAACCAAAAAATCAATATAGCATAACTATTCATTCAGGTATTATGGGCAATGATTTAATTAATCTCAAATGCTTGCCAAACAAAACTTATTTAGGTTGTTTCATTTCTGAAGAAATTTCAAAACAAAATTTTAAACATTTTATCAGAGGTTATTTTGATGGAGACGGAACAATAGGTGTTAATGACAATAAATTATATTTTAGTTTAGTTGGCGATTATAATTTTCTTATAAAAATACAAGAAATTATGAGCGAAGAATTGAGTTTGTCTAAAAATAAAATAATATGGACCGGAACAATATATAGGATGAAATGGGCCGGAAAACAATGTGAAAAAATATTTAAATGGCTATATGATGATTCTGATATTCACTTAACAAGAAAATATCAGAAATACGCTAATTTTTATTTTTAAAATTATTCAGAAAATAGTCAAAAGAATCAGGGTCGCCTAATCCCCACATTTCATCCACATGAAAAACACCTATTCTTTTGCTATCAAGAATGGCTTCGTTGAAAACCGGGCAAACATAGAATTCATTATTGACTCTGATGTCTTTGGCGATCATTTGCTCTGCATACTTAACAAAATCTGAACCTTTTGCCCACCAGTACACTCCAACAGTCGCAATATTACTGATTGGGTTCTTTTCAGCAACTTCTGTGACTAGATTCTCATCGTTAAGACGCGCGAAAGACCACTTTGGGTGAGTAGACTGAAAAGCGAGAATAGAGGCATCTAGATTTTCATTATCATTTTTTCTCATGAATTCAAAATTATCCCACTCAATATACTGATCAGAGTTTGCCATCAGAATTGGATTTTCGTTATCGATGTATTCTTTCGCCAATAAAACCGTGCAAGCTGCACCTTCAGTGAGTCCGTTTGTGATGATTACCGTACATCCTGGCACTAATGTCTTCAAATATTGCTCAACATTATATTTCTTATTGTGCTCTTCTCTCGCGATGAAAATGTAATTGGCGCTGATATTAAGAGAATCTACCACCGTCTCTATCATGGTTTTACCATTTACTTCAATTAAAGGCTTAGGAAAAGTATAACCAGCAATTTCAAATCTTGATCCCGCTCCAGCCATAGGAATTACAATTGTTAATTTATCGTTTTTATATTTGTGATTCATAATTTTATCCTTATAATTACACATTTTGTCTTTCGAGAACAAAACCAATTCATACCCGTTCTTCAGACTGGCCCTTTGACACGAGTATTGAAAAATTTAATAAAATCAAAAATAAATATATTTTTTCAATTCAGAAGTAAAATCACAACCCCTTCCTGAGTAAAAAAACAATTCAACATTATTTGTGTCTAAATACTCAATATATGCTTTTGTGCATGATTCTAAACAATAAAACTCTTTGCAATTTTCAATCAACATGCCTATGTTAAAAAAATTGAATTCACAGTTAGAATTTGTGTAATTATCATATATATAGCTTAAATTTATAATTGGAAGATCAAATTTTTTATTCAATTTCTTTTCTATAAAATCTTTATTGAAATCAAAAATTTTATAGTCATGAATTAAAATATATTCTTGTTTTTTTAAATTCAAAAAATCTATCAAAAGCTCTTCTTTTTTCATATCTCTTTTATAATCAAATAAACTATATCTATTATAAAATGGAATTTCTAATTGATTATAAAAAGATTGCTCTTGGTACTTTCCGAAATTAAATTCTTGAAATTTTTCATGCCCAATAGATAATAATTGTTCGTCAGATTCTAAAATATTATTTATTTGATATTTATCGTTAATATAATCTTCAAGCATCAAAAAGTCTAGATTTAAATTTTTATATAATTCAAATAAAGATGAAAAATTTCTTTTCCAGCAAAAAATTTTTATTTTTTCTGCATAATTGTTTTTTAATATGTAATTTAAAATCCCATAACATACTATATGATCACCTAAACCCAAATGATGATGAACATACAATGTTTTGTTTTTGTCAATTTGACTTAATTTATAAATATTTTTCATTTTTTATTAGTGTAACTTTGTCTCCTTTAATGCCTGGGATCTTTACGCATACTATCTCACAATCTTCTAAAAATTCAGGATCTGCAATTTCATAAGGCTCCAATATAAAAATGTCACCTTTTTTTAATTTAGTATTTTGTATAATCATTTCTCCTCGAATTAATAAATTTATTTCTTTAATTTTTTCATGATAGTGAATATCCCATTTTTCATTTTTTTGATGAAGTTTGTAGCCGACTTCAAATTCGCTTGTAACGTACGCAGTGGGAAAAAAATTTCCTATAAACCAGCCCCCAGTCATATTTTCTAATTTTTCTATAATCATTTATAGCCCTACTTTGTCCCAATTATAATATTCAAATCCTTTATCTGTCAAAATATTACATGCAGTTGCTCTCTCGTCGTTTTCATGTAGAACATCATTAATCAAATATCTTCTTCCAGTAGCAACTCCGAGTATAAGAATGTCATAAGCTATACCCAAAAGTTCCAATTGCTTTTCTGTAACATCTCTTGTACTTTCTTTTCTAGCCGAAACAAGAATAATTTTATATCCGCAAGAATCCCACTTATCGAATTTTTTTTTAACCCCTGGCAATATAACAGCATTATTTGATAATACATCTGAAATTGAATGAAAGTGCTTTAAAATAGTCCCATCTATATCACAAAATATAGTTTTTGATTTATTTTTATAATATTCATTGCTTTTATTAATATAATTTTGAATTTCTGATGGCGTGCCGAGAGATATATATTCATTTTTATTTATCTTGTGACCATAAATTTTTAAATTTTTTTCAATCAAAAAATTATATGTTTCAGAAATGTAATTTTCTTTTGAACTCGAATCACTTAATAATTTTTTTCCAGATTCTATAAATAAATTGCTTTTTTTCCAATAATGAATTCCCACTAATGCATTATTGGAAATAACTTTTTTTTCTTCTATTTTTGTAATAAAATTATTTTCAATTTTTGCGAAACTGTTTTTTGAATCATGGGAATCATAAATTACAACAGCGCCATCGCACTCTTCTGGAATTGAATCAAAAAATTTATTTTTATTCCAAAATAATAATTGATCACAGTTTGTTATTAAAAGCTCTTCATCATCGTTTAAAATATTTTCAGCCAACAAACAAGTTTCTACTGGTCCAGATGTTAAATGTTTTATTCTAATTTCACGATATTCTACATTTAATTTTTCAAAAATTGAAGAAAGCTGCTCATTATATTCAGGGTTATCATACTCTCTGCAAATAAAAATATATCTACCGTTGATACCTAGCGATTCAACGGAGTGCTCAATCAAAGATTTGCCTTCTACATTTATTAGAGGTTTGGGGGTTTTTATACCTTCACGATAAAAACGAGAGCCATCACCAGCCATTGGAATTATAATAGTCATAAATTATTCTCAAATATTTCTTTATATTTATCATTATACATTTTTTCTGATAAATAGCAATCTAAAAACTCTGGTTGATTAGGCCAATTTAAATTTTCCCCATCTAAAGATGTTTTAAAATTTTTTATTATAAAATTATTCAAAATATACTGCCATCTAAAATAATGAAAATTTTCAAAGTTATTATAATTTATTTCTGGATATATTTTTTGTATATTAGCTAATGACCAATTGATTTCTGTACACACTTTGTTTTCAATTTCAAATTTATTTATATAATCTAAAACACTTCCAAATTTTTTTATATCAGGCTCAAAGCCGCAGTGAATCCAATCACAAATTCTAAAAATATTTGGAAATTCATTGCCGTCGGGGTTTATTGTCATCATATTAGAAACAATAATTTTTTTTTCAAAAATATTCAAAATATTTGTTTTTTTCGAATATTCTTTTAAGAAGTTTATAGGGTTTTTTTTTAAAATAATATCGCTTCTTATTACGGTTATTATTTCACCTGAGCACTTATCTACTCCATTTTTAAAAGATAGAGCTTGTCGTTTAAAGTGCTGCACCGGTCCAGGACCAGGATCTTCACATAACACTAAAGTGTCAATTTTTAAATTTTTTGGGATTTGTTCAACTTGGTCAATCCAAGTAGATAAAATTACCTCTCCGTCGTGCCAATTTCTGATGTTTTCAACTACAGCTTCAATATAGTTATTTTCATGTTTATCAAAGCAAATTGATCCACGAATAACAATACTGTGCTTCATTTTATAATATTGTACACAATTGCATCATCCACAAAGGTGTTAACTTTATTAAAATTTTCCATATAAAATTTCAACATATCTACTGCATGCGAAATATCAATATTATAATTTTCATAAAGACTTGGGATAAAATCATAAATTTTGCAATATTTTGACATACACTCCCAATTTCCATAAGCCATATGATCACTATATTCCCATCCACCAATGTCTTTAGGGATTACAAAATCTTTATTCAATAAATCGATTTTATACAAAAATATATCGAATCTTAATCTAAATATTATATCATATTTTTTTGGATCATTAATTAAATTCAATCCTTTTTTTACAATATACCATTGGTCCCTTAAATTTTCGACATGATATACACCGTGTTCTTTTGCTCTTGAATTTATTTTAAAAATATCATGTTCTCGTTTTAAAAGTTTTATTTTGGTTTTTTTATTTAAATAATTTTCTAAATCTGAAAATTCATAATTTATTAAATTTGGAGAGTATCTTTCTAATACTTTTGAAATATCGAAAGTTTCTGGATTTAAAGATTGAATTTTACAGTTTACATTCCAGCTAGAAATGAATATATCACAATCGAATTCATCTAAAATATTTTTTTTTAATAATGCATAAGATTCTTCGTATGTTCTGACAAATCCAGTAAGTAATATTGCAATTTTCATAACTTATCTAAAAATATGTTTTTATTGACATAAATAGTATTTGCTTCACATAAAACACCATTCAATTGAAAACTCTCTTTTAATTCTGTAAAATTTTCATTTTCTAAAAAAACATCGATTTCTTGTTTTAAACTTTGTCCATCATAATAAGGCTCCAAACCTACTTCGGTAAAAATAAATTTTGTTTTTTTTAAAATTTCTTTTGCACCTTTAAAAACGTCTAGCTCGCCCCCCTGTACATCAATCCAAATGATGTCTACTTCATTTATATTATTTTCTAAAACCCAATCATCTAATTTTAAAGCTTGTACAAAAAAACATTCATTTTGATACCATTTTTTATTAAAAAATTTTTCCTGATTTTCATTGAATTTGTATTTAGATGTAGCACCAGGATTTTCTTCGCTTCTGTAAAAAGGAATCACTTCATTTTTATTAGACAATGCAAAATTGAAAATTTTTATATTGTTTTGTTGCTCATATCCAGTGTTGTTCAAATTCTTTTTGCACAACTCAAAGTTTTTTTTACAGGGCTCAAACGCAAAAATTTTTGCATCTTTAAATGTCAAAGAAAATTCTATTGATTGCTGTAGATGCCAACTCCCAATGTCTAAAATAGTTAAAATATCTTTTTGTAAGTATTTTTCTATATATTTCAATCTTTCATAAATGTGAAAATCTTTATTTATATTGATTATTTTTTGCATATTTATTTTACTCAAATTAATTTAGATTGTTTTTTTATTATATCAAAATAATTTTGAAATACTTTTTCGGGTGTGTGGTTCAAATTATAGTCAATATAAGCTTCGTCTGCTAAATTTTTATATCTATCATTTGTTAAAAGATGCAAAATTTTTTCTTTTAAATCAGAAAAATCATCTTTTATAGCGCAATATTTGTCAAAATGCATATTATTTTCATCGCATGATTTTAATTTAAGCTTTGGCATAATAATTGCCGTTTTAGTGCTTGCTAACTCCCAAATTCTCCAACTATCATAAGAATTTCCATAATAATGCAATCCTATTTTCGAATTGTTAATAACCTCATCATAATTGTTTGTTTGTTCACGCCAAGTTATATTCACCTTCCAATTCAAAAATTTTAAATCATTATTCATTAAATATTCAACATGATTTATAAAAGGCTCTCTTCTTGGATTGGTTCTATTTGCTAAAAAGCAAACATCGTAAATTTTTTCTTGATAAATTTTATTATATTTAGAATGTATTGGAAAATGGAACGGAAATATAGGAGAGCCATAAACATTTATTGTGTCTTTTGTTAATTCTCTTTGCATAATTAAATCTGGTTTTCTTTCGCACCATTTTTGAACATGCTCAGAATCGGTATCATCGTGTTGAATTAAAAAACTATTTTTGCAGTATGAGTTAATTATTTTATTGATATGCCAAATCATGTCATCATCATGCAAATAGACTATGATTATTTTATATTCATGAGAGGGAATATAATTATAAATTGAATTTTCATCAACAAAATCACATGAATATCCTAAATTTTCAAAACTTTTAAAAATAAAAGTTGAGTTTGGGACATAAGAATAATTTAAAAACAAAAAATCTTTCATATATTTTTATCTTTTTTGAAGTTTTCTAGTTCTTCAGGATTTCCAAGCCTCCGCATTTCTTCTACAAAAAATATTCCTATTTTTTTATTATCATTTATTGCTTCATTAAAAACATGACAAACATAATATTTATTATCCAATATAATGTTTTTTGAAATCATTCGATTAGCATATTTTATAAAATTATTTCCATCGGCCCACCAATAAATGCCAACCATAGCAATGTCGCTAATTGGATTTTTTTCTGCAACCTCTGTTACAAGTAAATTTTCGTTTATTTTAACGAAACTCCATTTTGGACGCTCGGACGTAAATGTTAAAATTGAAGCATCCAATTTTTTTTCGATATTGTTTTTTATGAAATCAAAAACATCCCATTTTATCCATTGATCAGAATTGGCTATTAAAATTGGATTATTATTTATATAATCTTTAGTTAACAAAACAGTTTCAACCGCTTCATTTGTCAACTCATCAACAAAAACCACTTTGCAATTTGGAACAATTTTTTTTAAATAATTTTCAAGATTATATTTTTCATTATGAGATCTTTTTGCAATAAAAATATAATTAGCTTCAATATTTAACGATTCTATAACACACTCTATAATCGTTTTTTCATTTAACTCAATAAGTGGTTTTAGGAAAGTAAATCCAGCTTTTTCAAAACTTGTTTCATCAACAGCCATTGGAATAATCACCGTCAATTTTTCATCTTTATATTTTTGCGTTATTGTCTTTTTTTTAATTTGTTTTAAATAATTCTGGATATTTTTTGAATTAACTTCAAGAGAATTAACTACGCGAAAAACTTCTGCTCTTGTCGAACAAGCCCCTTCATACCCAACTTTGGAATCCTCAATTATTAAAGTATTCGAAGGGTTGCAATTTAATTCAATCATAGCTTTCAAATAAATTTCAGCGGAAGGCTTAGGGTTTTTAACATCTTCATTTGAAAGGATTATATCAAAAAAATCTAAAATTCCAACATTTTCAAGAATACTTAAAACAGTTTTTTTAATTGCATTTGACGCACACGCTAATAAAAAACCTTGATTTTTTAAATTATGCAAAAGATCTATTTTCGTTTGATCTTTTGTTACATATTTTTCAATAAATTGTTTAGTAAGCGATTGTTTCAATTTCCATATTTGTTCACATACAAATTCTTCTAGATTATCTCTTTTTTTTAAAATTTCTAATTTTGTTTTTGTAGATTTCCCATTAAAATCAACATCGTGTTCTTTTTTTGTAATGCAAATATTTGTGCAAAATTTGTATGCTTGAGAAAATGTTTCAAAATGCATTTCGGGTGTATCACACAAAACCCCATCTAAGTCAAAAATTATTAGTTTAATCATAATGGGCCTTAAATTTTAATTGAATTAAGTTCAAGTTTTTTTCGCTTATGAGCGAAAAAACTTTTTCTTTTTGCTTTAAGCATTGCACAGAAGAAAATGCATTCATTTTAAAATTATATTTAGTCAAAACCCTATTTGAAAATTCTATATCTTCACCTTGTCCCCAAATTAATTTTTCATTCAATGGAAATTCTTCACAAATTTTTTTTTTGCAAATGTAGTAAGATCCATTAAAGTACATAAGTTTTGATAAATTATCAACATCATAAGGAAGCAAAAGTTCTCTGTTTGGCAATTTAACAATTTCGTGATTTAAATGCCAATCAAACCATCTTTCACCATCTAAATTTATAATTTTATTCATGCATAAATCAAAATCATTTTTAAATTTTAAAAATCCTTCGAACCAATTTTCGTTTAACTTGATGTAATCATGCATAAATACAATATTTTCATTTTTAGAAAACTTTGTAATTAGATTTTTCTTTTTTGTTATCCAATTTGGATTAAGTTTTTCACTGAAATAAACAAAATCTACACACTCTTCGGGTTTTATTTCAAGTTCTTCGCCAATAAAAATTACTTGAACATTATTTATTTTTTGCTGCAAAATGCTATTTAAAATTATTTGATGAAATTTTGTATTTTCTTTTGTGCAACAAATACCGAAAGTAAACATTAAGATAATTGTACAAGTTTTTTCTGTATAACAATCTTGATGCAATGTATTTCTGTCAGTATTTTTGGAGATAAAAAAATTTATCGCAATGGTTTATATCAAAATTTGATTGAAAAAGAATTATACTATCCAAATTTTGAATTTCATGTATTCTATGACAATACTATAGATCTAAATTATCTTATTTCAATTGAGAAGTATTGTCACCTTCATTATGGCGAAGAGAGTATTCCGGGTTATTTTTGGAGATTTTTTTTAATTGATGATAAATCAAAAGATTTAATTTTATTCAGAGATATCGATTCTAGATTTTCAAAAAGAGAATCTTCAGCAGTTGAAGCTTGGAAAAAATCAAATAAAAAAATACATATAATGCGAGATCATCCGCATCATAATTATAAAATTATGGCCGGCATGTGGGGTATTAAAGGCGAAAGAACGTTTTCTATAAAAGAAAAAATTTTTGAATTTTGTAGAAATAACCAAAGCACAATTAATAGTAAAATAAGTGACACAATATTTTTGGAGTCTATTTATGATTATAACAAAAATGATTTATTTGTTCATGATAACTGGAATCGTTTTAATGATAGTATAAATTTTCCAACAGAAAGAATCGAAAAAAATTTTGTTGGTGAGATTTATGATGAATATCATTCTAAAATGTATTCATACGATGATGAGATATTTTTATGAAAAATTTTTTGATGACAATTATAACTGGAACCTTAAATAGAAAAAATTATTTGACTAATTTAGTGGATTCAATACAAAATCACAAAGAAATACAATTAGTAATTGTGGATGGTGGATCGAATGACGGCACTGTAGAATATTTAAGTAATTTAAAAAATCCACAAGTAAAATCTATTTTTTATAAAAAAAGAAGCTCATATCCACATTTTATGAATCTTGCTATCAGAAATGCTGATTCTGATTATATTTGCCAATTCAATGATGATGCACTTTTTGTTACAGATTTTAACGTAGTATTAAATTCTTTACAAAAAGATAAAGTGATTGTATTTAATTGGAAGGTGGGGACAGAACAAGACTTAACTCGCGAGAGCTGGTTAAAGGGCAATGATAATTCTGATAATTGGTGCATACACACTAGCTGGCAAGAAAATAATATCGAATGTTCTTGCATGAATTATGGTATTTATGATAAAAAAATTTTTGAGAATATTGGTATGTATTATCAAAAATATAACTATTATTATTGTGATGGCGATATGACGACGAGGGCATTACATTTTGGGTATGAAATAGTTGCTGAAAAAGATATTAAAATTATAATTCCCAATATTGAAAAAAAAGCAATATTATATAAGTCTGACGAAATTCTTTTCCATAAGATGATAAAACTTTATTCACAAAAAATGTTGCCATCTGATTTAGATTATCTGTAAGGATCTGAATAAATTGGAATAAAATTCATGTCTTTGTTTTTAGATAAACACAAAGACATATAACTAAAATTAGAAAATGAATACCCAAAATATTCAAACATAGAGAGTAATCTTGAATGTATTATATCTCGCTTTAAATTATTATTTGAAGAAAAATGTTTTGGTAAGTAGCTTATTTCATCTAAATCAAAAATTAATGGTAAGTTTTTATTTTTAAGCATTGAAGCAAAATTTATATCATCTGTTTCAACAAAACAATAATCGCTTTTTGATTTTGACAAAAGTAATAATATTGTATTTAAAATTTCATCCTCATTAGGTAAATTAATTTCTGTTATTTTATCAGTTCCTCTTATATGTACTGCACAAAAACAATTATTTTTCTGTAACAATTCAAATTTTTTCATTGCAAAATCATTTAATGAAGATTTTAATTCAAAATTTTGCGATGCTATATCTGTCATCTTTAAAAATGTATTAAAATTTAATGGCACATGTGCACTGAAAATAGGCGCTTGTATTTCTTTGTGTACACTGATAAAATAGTCGCCTCCATCAACTTTTATTCCATTTTTATAATATAAGGAATCAAAAAATACATTAAATTTATCAATTGAAATATTCCATTTAGAAAAACCTAAATTTTGAGCTAATCCTATTGAATTTATTACGTGTGCAAAAATTGACCCAAAACCTTTATAAGGCAATCGATATTCTGAGTTATTTAAATTAATGTCAAAAATTAAATCATCCATATATTATTTTCCAGTTTTTCGGATATACATCATCAGTATCTAGATGATTATAATATTCACCTAACCAAAAATTAGGTCTGATAACAACTTTATTTTCGTTTGAATTGAGCCATGCACCCCACCAACTAAATGATGAGTTTGATATTATGTTGTTTTGGCACTTTTGCATCATATATAATGAATTTACTTCATTTTCTCTTTCTACAAAAAAACAATTATATTTTTTCAAAACTTCTTTACACCAAGCTATATCATCACTAAAAACTAAAAAATTTTCTTTTTTTCCAAAAAAATTTATAGCATTGTGTATGTAATTTTCATTCACAGTAGGATGAAATTTTGGTTGTGTTAAAAAATCACCCCTTCTTATGTGCAAGCTTGTAAATTCAGAAAAATTGATGTTGTATTTCAGGGAAAGTTTTGAAAAAATTTCTTTTTTTGGAATAAAATAGGATTTGACTTGATGATCATAATCATAGAAATACTTTTCAGACTGAAAATAACCACTTAGCAAATAATTTTTGCGCGGGTTAATTTTAAAATCTTCAAAATGAAAAGGGCACATAAAATGTTTATCAAAATAATTTATTTTTTGTTTTTTGTCAAAATAAAAAAAAATGCTATCTGCATAATTTTTAGAATCTCTTCCAATCATTGAATTTTTGATAACAGCTTGGTTAAAATCAACTAAATTATAATTACAATTATTTTTCATACTAAAACACAAAGCGAACGCAGATTGAAACATCATATTCCCCAACCCACCTTGAATTAAAACATTCAATTGATTATTGCACATTTGCATTGTTGTACAAAATAGTATGCACATAAATTGTATAGGAAATAATTTTTTACATATAAGTCCCAAAACTAAACATTTTACTTGGATTTATAATGACATAAAATCTGATGTAACATTTTTTTTAGATGAAAATATTATACTTGCTTTCGATAAATATTCTAATTTGAATGGAAAAAAATTCGGATGGTTGGTTGAATCAAGATTTTTGAATAATTTTGTAAAAATTTGGATTTTGCAAAATTTAAAAATATGCAAGCGCTATTTTGAAAATATTTTTACTTGTGATGATGACTTATTAAAAAGAGATACTTTTTTTAAATTTGTTCCAGGAAACAATACTTTGATTCAAAATTACCAAGAAAATAAAAAAACAAAAAGAATATCAATGATATGTTCTGATAAAGAATACACAACATTACAAAAGTTTAGAAAAAATTTTGCTTTCAAAAACAAGCAAAATTTTGATTTATACGGGAGAAACATCAATGACATAATTTGCAAAGAACAAGGACTCAATGAGTATATGTTCTCTGTTGCAATTGAAAATGATATATATCCTAATTATTATACTGAAAAATTACTTGATTGTTTTGCCACAAAAACAGTTCCAATTTATATCGGTAGCCCCAACATAGGCCCTTTTGATGAAAAGGGTGTTATAAGGTTGACTAAAGAATTTGATTTTTCATTGTTAACAGAAAAGGTATATTTAGAATTTCAACAAGAAATAGATTATAATTATAATTTAGTACAAAAATATAAATGCTTAGGAACATTTATATATGAAAATTATTTAACTTTCATGTAAAAAGCATCTCCCCACATTTGTGGAAATATAAATGTATCAAATCTAATGAAATTATATTTTTTCAAAAATACATCTAGATCTTCAATGAGTGGGGAATTTTCATAATGCTCAACTATATTAACTTCGCACATTATATAATCAATATTATCTAAAGTGCTAATTCCCCCTTTTAAAACTTCCAATTCATATCCTTGAACATCCATATATAAAAAGTTGTAATTTTTAAGATTGAATGAGTCTAAAGTTTTTAATTTAACATATTCAACTTTATTAAATTTAATATCTGGATAAAATTGAATATGTTTTTTTGGATTTAAAATTGAGGAAGATTGACTTTGATTATCATTTTCAACATGCATTTCTATTATTTGATCATCTGCCCCCAAGGCACAATTTATAGCTTGATATTCAAAAATATTTTTAATTAAAATTTTGTAATTATCAAGTAATGGTTCAAAAAAAATAACTTTTTTTATTTTATAATTTTTATAAACAATTGCTTCTTGGCCAAAATGTCCGCCTACATGAATAATTCCTTTTATATCCAAGCAATATTTAGTTACAATGTCTCCAAAGTTTAGAACCATAGCAATTTTGTACAAAAATTTTAATTTGAATTCTGTTTGTTTTTAAAATTAATGTATAAATCATATAACAATGAAAAAAACTTTAATTTTTGGCGCAAGTGGCCAGGATGGCTCATTCCTTTCAGAATTTCTTTTTAAGCAAGGATATGAAGTCCATGGAATGGTAAGAAGACATAGCGTAGCAGAAAATCAAAGCTATAGACTTAATGGCATTAAAGATAATATTCAATTGCACTATGGAGATATAACTGACGCATCTAATGTTTTTAATTTAATAAATAAAATACAACCTGATGAAATATACAATCTTGCTGCGCAATCACATGTGCGCGTAAGCTTTGATATGCCAAGTTTCACTTTTCAGGTTAACACGCAGGGATTCCTAAACGTCCTTGAAGGTGTAA
>Ga0214923_10005793_pt1 | contig 14175 bp, 12 predicted proteins | sample LL1510_MetaG_FD_177993 | JGI IMG/M metagenome (GOLD analysis project Ga0214923, IMG submission 177993) | Freshwater microbial communities from Lake Lanier, Atlanta, Georgia, United States - LL-1510 | ecosystem: Environmental > Aquatic > Freshwater > Lake | place: USA: Georgia | collected... | reverse complement strand
ACGACTTGCGAATCTCTTGTTCAGATAGTTTATTCAGTGGTAGAGCAATACCTTCAATCTTTGTAGAGTTTACACCATCTTCGCCATATACGAATTGTACAATACGTCCACTCGCATCACGAACCGTACCGTCGTTATGGGTAATTAAATCTTCCATAGCCTTTATAAGTTGCCGTTGAGTATATCCAGTATCCGCGGTTTTTACAGCCGTATCAATAAGACCTTCACGACCTGACATGGAGTGAAAGAAGAATTCTTGAGGAGTGAGTCCACGTAAGAATGAACCTTCTACGAATCCACGAGCTTCGGCACCATCGTCAAACATCTTGTAGTGAGGTAGTGTGCGATCCGTAAAACCATAGGGAATACGACGACCTTCAGGAGCTTGTTGGCCTACACAAGCAATCATTTGAGCTACGTTTGTACCATCACCTTTGGAACCTGAACGTACCATAGCCATAAGACGATTTTCATCCGATAAGCTTTCTACACCAATCTTACCAGAGTCTACTGTCGCCTTGTTAAGAATGCCAATTGTCTTCGCTTCAAATTCTTCTTGATTGGACTTACCACTGTTATTGGTGAATAAGTCCATGTGTACTTGTAACATCATATCGTCTACTTCCTTCTTCTTTTTCATAATCGTTTCTTCCATTTTCTTGCGAGTATCTTCATCGGCAATTAAATCGCTAATGCCTACACTAAATCCTTTCATAATCAGATAGATTTCCACCATGCTTTGTAGGCCGTCCATAAAGTCTACAGTATCTTTGGGACCATAGTCATTATAGATGGTATGAATAATACCTTTACCAGCCTTGTTAAATATACCCTTGTCAAGGACACCTTGTTCAAAGTTTCCTTCACGGATAAGGACTCGGTTATAATCTTGAGGAGTTGATTCATACATACTGTTATCCATTTGAATGTTAATAGGAGGAAATAAGGTTCCAATAATCTGTTGACCCGTGTAGCGAGGAGCACCTGAAACAGGATCCTTACCTTTTGCAACAGGGATTGTCTTAAATCTGCGATTCTTCATCATCATGTTCATAAACTCACGACGCGTAAATAAGTTATTGGGACGCGTGGCAAGATAGGCACCAGCAAGAGCATCTTGTACAATACCAATTACAGGAGTCGCATCACGAGGACGAATAATTTGCATAGGTACTGCAGCAATTTCTTGTAGTTCGGCAGTGGCTTCATAGCTTTGCGGAATATGGGCATTCATTTCATCACCGTCAAAATCAGCATTATAAGGACGTACTACTTGAACGTTAAGGCGGAATGTATTGTAGGGTAGTACACGAACACGATGACCCATCATAGACATTCTGTGCAGAGTAGGTTGACGATTGAAAAGGATAATGTCGTCATCCATTAAGTGGCGATTTACGGTGTCGCCATTGTACAGCACAACTTCTTTGGTATTTACGTGCTTGAGACTAATCATGCGACCATCCTTACGTACAATACTCTTGGCACCAGGAAATACGTCGGCACCATTTTGGACATACTTGTATAGACGATCACGATTATAGTTTGTTACTTTTTCAGGACGAGTTAGATTCATAGCAATCTTCATAGGTACACCAACTTCGGCAATACTAATATTAGGATCACCTGTAATTACGGAACGAGCAGATTGTTCCACACGCTTACCTTGAATATTGTAGCGTACACGACCTTCCTTGCTACCAATACGCTGTTGTAGGGACTTTAATGGACGACCACCACGTTGAGCAGAAGGAGCAACACCAGGAATCTTGTTATCAACAAGAGTGGCAATGTGGTATTGTAGAAGGGTTGTATATTCATCAATCATATTACGATTACCATTTTTCGTGATTTGTTCTTGTAGTTTTTTGTTAACTTTAATGATTTCAAATAGCTTGTGCGTCAAGTCATCTTCAGAGCGTTGGTTATTGTCTTGTACAACTGAGGGACGTACTTGAGGAGGAGGAATGGGTAGTACGGTACAGATCATCCAATCAGGACGGCACCAGAAGCGACTTAGGCCGATAAAATCTACATCTTCGTCAAGGATTTGGCGAAAGAGTCGTAGTACAAATTCCACTTCAAGGGGTTGCTTGACAGAGTTCTTTGAACTCGTTTCAGTATCAGGAGCATCCCACTCGGCAACAATGCGAGCAATACCTTCAATGTGAAAGGTTCGCGGTAGAAGGGTACCACAACCATCCTCGGTTTCTTGACCACAACGTTGAACCTTGCTACAGGCTTCGAGTACGGCCTTCCAGCGAGATTCACCATGGCGTTTAAGGACACGTGCATGATTAGCCTTGTCGATGAGGAGTTTTCCACAACGAATACAGATACAGCGAAGTATGTTACGAATACGGTCGAGGAATTGAATAAAGTATACGGGTCGAGCAAGGCGATAGTGGCCAAAGTGTCCGGGACATCCATGATTTGTTTGACCACAAGAGCGACAGTTCTTACCATTATCTAAGACACCCATACGAGGGTCGAAAAGACCACCAATCTTCGGTTCGGTTCCATCATACGTTGCTTGACTAATTACTTCGACAACTGAGCGTTTTACGATTTCATCAGGACTAAATATACCGAATTGGATACCTACAATGGATTCTAGATCAGAAGTAGGTTGATAAAAGCCAGCTGGCATCTACTACTACTCTAAGTAGTTAACTGTATCATTAAGTAGTGAATGTTTACCAATCAATTTTTAGTAAGGCTTCTTTAAACCTTTGTGTAAATGATAGAATATTAAAGATGTAGATCTATATCTTTATAGATATACAATGACTGATACAATTATTGAATTATCAGATATAGAAAATCCAATTACATACAAGGGAACTTTAGTAACATCTCATATATCTAAGCTTCAAAATTGGTGTATTCTTGATACTCAAGAAGAAGGTGAACTTTTATTTATAGATAATCAACTACAAAGTTCTAAGAAAGATGAGTATATCTATCATGAATCCTTTGTCCATTCTCTTATGATAGGTTGCCCTGAACCTAAAAAAGTTCTTATTCTAGGTGGTGGAGAAGGATGTGTAATTCGTGAAGTTTTAAAATGGCCTAGTATAGAATCTATCACTCAAGTAGATTGGGATAGTTCACTAGTAAGTTACTTTCATGGATATGGTGGATCCTGGAATGATTATAGTTATATAGATAAACGGGTCAAAGTTGTAATAAGTGATGCTCTTGTTTGGCTAGAATCTCAAACTGAAAGATTTGACTGTATTTTCATAGACTTACTAGATCCACAAGAGAATCATATAACAGATTATTTCATTAAATTACTAAAATCCTGTAAGAACCATCTTACAGAAAATGGTTCTCTTACAATAAATGCAGGTTCTGCTAAAAAACAAGGCTTTTCTTTACCGAAAGAAATAGTAAATTTATTTTCTGATAGTCTACACTTATTTCAAGCAATTCATATAGATGTGCCTAGTTTTAAAGAAGAATGGGTGTTTTTACAAGTGACTTCAAGACTATGGAACTACTATCTACATACGACCATTCTACCGAATAATCTACGTTATTTTTCAATCGAAAAGCTTATAACTAGCCTACAATGGAATGATAATTATACAGTCTTAAAAGATTTTTGGAAACATAAATAATTCAAATAATCCTAAAAATTGACTCGAAATTTTCTAGTAAAAATACTAGAAATCAGAGATAATTATGTACACTCTACAACTCTTTCCTGCAGATGATGTATTTGATAAGTATACTAAGATGATGGGTGGAACAAACATTGTTCGTAATAATGAGAATGCTGGTGTAGATATGTACTGTAATACTCGTACAACGTGTCGAATGGAAAGTGTAACGCTTCTTGACCTAGGAGTCAAGTCACGTATGCTAGGTCCTAATGGCCTACCGTGCCATTTCTGGCTTGCTCCTCGTAGTAGTATCTGGAAGAATGGAGTTGTACAAGCAAACTCAATTGGAATTATTGATAGTAGCTACCGTGGAAAGCTCATGGGTGCAGTCATGCCGATTCAGAATCAATTTGTAACGATTGAGGAAGGTTCACGACTATTTCAAGTTCTTGCCCCTGACATGGGACATATTTCCAAGGTAGAAATCCTACGTGAATCTGAACTAGATACTACTAGCCGTGGTGATGGTGGCTTTGGTTCAACAGGTCTATAACTAATCCTTACTAGTTTAGTTATAGAGTAAAATATAAAATTGATAAATATTTTTACTTTATAAAGTATTATAAAGTAAATGGAAGAGTCTATGAAAAAAGGGACAATTTATGTATTTAGAAATCCTATGTTTCGTGATGATACTATATGTAAAGTAGGATATACAGACAGACATGTACAGGAAAGACTCTCAGAAGCTAATAAAGGAACATATTCTTTACCTGAATGGAAGGTAGAACTTGCAAAGGAAGTTAATACTGCAAGTATAAATGAGAAAAATATTCATAAAGTATTAATGGCTTTGAATATGCGTATGTATCCTAATAAGGAATTCTTTAATGCTCAGCGTGATGTTATTAAATCAATATTTGATTTAATTCCAGGAACATATTATACATTGAATGATCCTCTTCCTTCTGAAAAAATGGTTGATAATGATATCAATGAATTAGTAAGAAATATTGAACAAAATGAAGAATCTGAAGAATCTGAAGAATCTGAAGAATTTGAAGAATCAAGTAGATCAGATAAAAGAACTATGAGAGATTATCTAGTACCAAATATGAAGATCAGACATCGTTCAGGAAAAACAGATACTGATGAATGGATTGGACACTATGATTATGATAATAATGTAATTATTTATAATGGTAAAACATACAATAGCCCAACTGCATTTGCTAAACAACATACTGCGGAAATTACGGGGTCTACAGGTAATCGCAGTGGATGGAATGAATGTTCTGGTTTAACACAAGATGGAACTTGGAAAGTCTTAAAAAAATTACCTAAACTTCCAAGCCATACATAGGTTGTATAATAAAAATTGAAATACTATTTTATTATACGAAAAATAAACAATGGGCGACTTTATGCCAGGCTACATAGCAACAATGGGTAACTCTAGGTTCAAGAGACTAGAATATAAGATTATTATTATTGGGCAAGATAATGGTTTTATCTATGGAAAATACAAAACTAAGGAGGACTTTATGAATAGAATTGATAAACGCCGTAATACTTTTATTACTATGATGTGCTATTATAAACGACCGATTGTATTTACAGAATATGAAATGAAAATGGCGTGGAAGTATAATATCTATCCTATTTCTGAAAGTCAGGTGCATAAAGCTCTTACAATGGACCTTACTGATTAATAAAATTGATTTGTATTTTTTATGTATAAATATACAAGGAAGCATGGGACAATACTACAAGGCATTAATTCTTGCTGAGAAAACAGATAATAAGGAGTTTATTCGAGCATCTCTTGATGCTGGAAACTACCAAGAAGGTATGAAACTTATTGAACATTCCTATATTGAAAATCCGTTTGTATCTGCAGTTGAATATCTTCTCAGTCCAAAGGGAATGTTTTACAAGAGCCGTATTGTTTGGGCAGGTGATTATGCGGAGAATGAACCCTACTCTGACAAAAATCTTTATACAATGGATACTAATGAAATGGATTATATTCCTAAACTACCACCTTCTTATATTGAAATTGTCAATCAGTATTCCTATATTCTAAACCATTCTAAGAAGATGTATATAACAAAAAAAGACAAGGTCATTCATCCTCTTCCTCTCTTAACTGCTGAAGGAAATGGAAATGGCGGTGGTGACTATTATGGTGAAAACAAAAATATTGTTGGTACTTGGGCTCGTGATGTTATTTCAATTTCAGATACTGTCCCCGAAGGCTTTACTGAACTCAAGTGTGTGTTTATGGATTAGAAATACTTCACATCCTTCAAACAATATATATTAGAACCACCACCATATGAAATAGCACTCTGTAGACACTCCTTAATATAGTCCATTTCCTCTAGCATACTACGTTGCTTGAGTGGAAGAAGTTTTTTCGTTCCTTCAATGCGTCCCTTCTTTCCACTCTGAAATGCAGAAGCACTTCCCCAAAACTCCTTATATAGTACACCATCGGTTCCACGAATTGTTGAACCAGGAGAGTCAGTGAGTGCAGAAAACATGCCCCCTACCATGACAATATCTGCACCGAGTACAAGCGATTTGGATATATCTCCAGGGTCCTTGATACCACCATCGGCAACAATGAGTGTATGAACAGTCGTACGAGCCTTTGCACACTCACTAACACTATAGGCTTGTGTATTGCGACTACCGAATCCAGTAGCGTTATACGTGGTGCATGCAGATCCAGGACCAATTCCCACTTTGATGGCATTTGCACCCCATGACTCAAGATCACGCACGGCTTCAGGAGTACTTACATTTCCAGCAATAATAAAGGGTAGCTTAGTAAACTTACTCTTAATCCAAGTTAGAATCTTTTCCATTTTTACACTGTGTCCGTGGGCAATATCAATCGTAATATAGTCAGGGACCAGGTCAAGATCATACAGCTTTGTCATAAGTTCATATGAGTCTTGATTCACTCCAATGGAAATACTAGAAATTAGTCTAAGTTCCTTCATTTTCTTGCAAAATTCAATGGTATTTGTGGTGAAACGGTTATGAATATAGAAGTATCCAGCCTTTGCAAGTTTAATGGCAATTTCGTCGTTAATTACACACTCCATATTTGCAGGAACTACTGGAAGAAGGAATAGATGACCACCAAACGCAATCGAAGTATCGCATTCACTACGTGAGTCTACAATACACTTACGAGGAATAAGGTTAATGTCAGAAAAGTCGAAGCGTTGATGACTCATTTTGGTTTATTGGTTAAGTATTTTCAGTTGTCAATTTTTAGACTAGCCAAAACCCTAAAACAACGCCACTAACTCATTCTTCTTGCTATAATTTTCCATAACATACCATTTTTTCTTAGAAACGTCCCACTTAGCTCCGAGTTGTTTCGCTTCGTCTTTTCTTGCAAAGGGTACATTCAAGTAGATCTTTGCATAGGGACAAGCCTCTACACCAACAGCCTTATTTGCCAATAAGTCTGCACCATTATTTCCTAGTGAGTGCACATCACTCTTACCTGTATGTGCCATGACGTGCAAGAAGTTCACTCCACGTAGATCTTTATATAACAGAAAGACTTGTTTCACTAATTCAAGATTAGGAATTGGTTTCTTCCAGCCTTCTTTAAAACATCTTTGACCATAGGTTGTCACACAACGAATGGCATATTCAGAATCAGAAACAATGGTTATTTTTTTCCCAGCTTCTAAGTCACCGCGTATAATAGGATAGACTTTAAGAATTGCGGTTAACTCGGCAGTATTATTTGATTGTTTTCCTTGTACACGCTCAGATACATTTCGTGGATCGTTTTCACCAAAGTAGATGCCGATTCCAGCCTTTGCATCTACTCGTCCATTACTTATACATGAACCGTCTGTATATACATAGTAGTCAGAATCACAACTAGAAAACATATTTTCAAAAATAAATACATCAGCTTCTTCTCTAGTATCAAAACTTTTAAACTTGGCTCCACTATACCCCTGTGTACGTTCTAAACACTCATCCCAAGTAGTGACTACACCAACTTCCCTACCCTTTGCTATAGCATAGTATGGCATAACAACTCTCTCTCTATAATATACAGATTTCTAGTTTAGACGTTATAAAATTGAAAGTATATAATAAACAGTAATAATATAAAATCTACAAAATGGACTATGTATACAATTTCATCAAGCAAGCCTTCACAACAAAAATAACAACACTAGAAGATTTTGACAGTGCTGGCTGCATCTTTACAAATAATAGACATGTTCTTGGTGGATATCAAGCATTCAAACGACAAGCATTTATAAGTGGAATTGGTGGAAGAAGAGAAAAAGATGAATCGTATATTCATACAGCCTTGCGTGAACTTATTGAAGAACTCTTTGAGATTGATGCGGAAGATAAGATAATTCAACTACTGAGTGAACGTATAAAACCCAAGTCGATACATTTTCAAGGTAGGTATATTCTTCTAGAATATACTTTCGATGATCTAAATAGTATCTTAATCTATCTCCATGAACATTCATATTCTAATCGTGCTCTATATACGACCTTTCCTATAAGTATTAGTGAACTAATCTTCAATCGTAAGTCATATAATGGTGAAATCAAACAGCTTGTTCTACTACCATTAGAAAAAAATATTGAAATAGATCCATTATTTATCTCAGATATTAATCTTCTAAAGTCTTGAGGAGGTGTTTCTGTTCCAAGTAATGAGAACGACAAAGAGGCATATAGGTTTCAGGACCACCGACACATACTTGTTCTTTTTTTGAAACCTTGCAAAATGTAAACAAGGCTTCACTACCATCACCACACATCTTACAGAATGCCGTTAATTTAAACACGTCGTCAGCAAGAGGAATACAATCGAGAATTTGACCAAATGGTTTGCGTTCTGCATCACCATCAAGACCAAATAAGACTACTTTTTTCTTGTACTTCTCAACAGCCAAAAGTACAAATTCTTTCAAGTCAGGAAAGAATTGGGCTTCATCAATTAATAAAATATTAGATTTTTCAAAATCAGGGCTCTGAAGAAAGTCCATTAACTTACTCCACCGATAGCAAGGAATTTTAAGAGAATCGTGGTTCCAGAGAAATTGTTCACTACTGTAACGTATATCTGCAGAATGACTTATAAGATAGACATTGATTCCGATACTTGCATACCGATTAACAATACGAATAATTGTACTACTTTTTCCAGCAAACATAGGACCAAGATATATTTGAAGATTCATTTTTATATTAAACCTTATATTAATTTCTATATTAATTTCTATATTATTTTTATTTCATCAAATTTATTTTACAATACCACATTTGGAGCATATTTTATATCGTATTGGAAGTCCCATATAAGATGCTCTTATAGGAGAGAAAATATGATTACAGTAAAATTGTTTAATAACCTAGTTTTTCATACCCCGATCATTTAAGAGCTTACAAAATTCTTGTATTTGTTGTTCTTGAAAGGGTTTTTCTGGTTTATAAGCTTGAATAGGAAAACAATATGTAATTGAGGAGGGTTTCATATATTATTGTTGAAGGGATTCAAATACCCGCTTTTGTTCTTCATGATCAAGAGGTCTCTACATCGGACGTATCATAACAATTTATTATCTATTATTAGATAAATATGGATAATGTTGGAAATTTATCAAGAAAAATAGATTTGAAAAAAATAAATATGTTAGGAGCTAATGGGGTTCAAGGAGCTACTGGGGTATTTGCACCTTATACAAGAATAACTACTAGTAATATTTCTATTGGAGTTAATGCGGGAAATAATAATCAAAATAATTTTGCAATAGCTATTGGAAATGATGCTGGTAGTAATAATCAAGGAATAAATTCAATTGCAATTGGAATTTCTGCAGGTGAAATTCAACAAGGAGAAAAGACTGTTGCGATTGGAAATTTTGCTGGATATTTAACACAAGGAGATAATTCAGTTGCTATTGGAAATTTAGCTGGTCAAGATTCTCAGCCAATGAATTCAATTGTTATAAATGCTACTGGTAATACTTTAACACCACTACACGCAAATAGTTTATATATAGCTCCTATTCGTTCGGCTGATACGACTACATCTTATCAATTATTTTATACGACAAATAATGAAATTATTGCATCATCTAAACAAGGTGGAGGATATGCAGGAGCTACAGGAGTTCAAGGAGCTAATGGTCTCAATGGAGCTACAGGAGCTAATGGTCTCAATGGAGCTAATGGTCTTAATGGAGCTACAGGAGTTCAAGGTTTAACTGGTGTTGGAGGTTCAACTGGTATTATAGGCTCAACTGGTATTGCAGGTTCAACTGGTGTTGGAGGTTCAACTGGTGTTGGAGGTTCAACTGGTGTTGGAGGTTCAACTGGTGTTGGGGGTTCAACTGGTATTGCAGGTTCAACAGGTGTTGGAGGTTCAACAGGAGTTCAAGGATTAAGAGGAGATACAGGTCCTAATAATGGAATTATAGGATCTACAGGACCTAATGGATCTACAGGATCTACAGGACCTAATGGATCTACAGGAGTTCAAGGAGTTATAGGTTCAACAGGTGTTGGAGGATCAACAGGTCTTGCAGGTTCAACAGGAGTTCAAGGATTAAAAGGAGATACAGGTCCTAATAATGGAATTATAGGTTCAACAGGTCTTGCAGGTTCAACAGGAGTTCAAGGATTAAAAGGAGATACAGGTCCTAATAATGGAATTATAGGTTCAACAGGAGTTATAGGTTCAACAGGAGTTATAGGTTCAACAGGAGTTCAAGGATTAAAAGGAGATACAGGTCCTAATAATGGAATTATAGGTTCAACAGGTCTTGCAGGTTCAACAGGAGTTCAAGGATTAAAAGGAGATACAGGTCCTAATAATGGAATTATAGGTTCAACAGGAGTTATAGGTTCAACAGGAGTTCAAGGATTAAAAGGAGATACAGGTCCTAATAATGGAATTATAGGATCAACAGGAGTTATAGGTTCAACAGGAGTTCAAGGATTAAAAGGAGATACAGGTCCTAATAATGGAATTATAGGATCAACAGGTCTTGCAGGTTCAACAGGTCTTGTAGGTTCAACAGGAGTTCAAGGATTAAAAGGAGATACAGGTCCTAATAATGGAATTATAGGATCAACAGGTCTTGCAGGTTCAACAGGTCTTGTAGGTTCAACAGGAGTTCAAGGATTAAAAGGAGATACAGGTCCTAATAATGGAATTATAGGATCAACAGGTCTTGCAGGTTCAACAGGTGTTGGAGGTTCAACAGGAGCATTTTCACCATATTCAATTGTAAATACAAAAAATATATATATTGGAATTAATGCAGGAATAAATAGTCAAACTAATAATAATAATACAATAGGTATTGGTTCTAATTCTGGCAATCTTAATCAAGGTTCTAGTGCAATAGCTCTTGGAGCTAGTGCTGGATCTACTAATCAAGGTACTTATGCAGTAGCGATTGGATATGGTGCTGGTTATTATAATCAAAGTACTAATGCAGTAGCTATTGGATCTAATGCTGGTTATTGTAATCAAGATAGTTATGCAATAGCACTTGGAAATAAGGCTGGTTATTATAAACAAAGTACTAATGCAGTAGCTATTGGATCTAGTGCTGGTTACTCTAATCAAGGTAGTTCTGCAGTAGCTATTGGAAATAATGCTGGTATTATTAATCAAAAAGATTCTGCAATAGCAATTGGAAATAGTGCTGGTTATACTAATCAAGGTAGAAGTGCAATAGCTATTGGAACTACTGTTGCACTTAATAATCAAGGTAACTACGCAATAGCTCTTGGAAATAGTGCTGGGGAAACTAGTCAAGGTAATTACGCAATAGCTCTTGGAAATTATGCTGGAAATAATAGTCAAGGTGGTTCTGCAATAGCTATTGGATGTAATGCTGGAAATTATTATCAAGGTAACTATGCAATCGCAATTGGAAATAATGCTGGATATACTAATCAAAGCAACTATGCAGTAGCTATTGGTATGCAAGCTGGATATACTAATCAAGGTTCTAATGCAATAGCTATTGGTATGCAAGCTGGAAATAATATTCAAGGTAACTACGCAATAGCTCTTGGTAGGCAAACTGGATATACTAATCAAGGTAATTACGCAATAGCTATTGGAAATTATGCTGGTAGTATTAATCAAAGTACTAATGCAGTAGCTATTGGAAATTATGCTGGACAAACTAATCAAGGTAACTATGCAATCGCAATTGGATATAATGCTGGATATAATAATCAAAGTAATTCTGCAGTAGCTATTGGTATGCTAGCTGGATATACTAATCAAGGTTCTAATGCAATCGCTATTGGAACTAATGCTGGAAGAAATAATCAATCTAACTATGCAATAGCTATTGGAAATTATGCTGGAGATACTAATCAACACTCAAATACAATTATAATTAATGCAAGAAAAAATCCTCTAAATTCAATAAGTACAAATTCATTATATATATCTCCTATAAGAAGTATAAGCACATTAACTTCAGAAACAACTTATGAACAATTATATTATAATTCTACAACAAGTGAAATTATCTCATATCCTATACGACAAGCTGGAACAGCAACAACTAGTGGTAATTTTATCAATATAGTATTCTCTCCAGCATTTGGAACAGTACCTTATGTAGTTGCAACAGCAACAACAACAGGAAATACAGGATATTTTATGACAGTAAATACTATTACGAAAACAGGTTTTACTGCAAATTCTTATAATGGTCAATCACGTGCTGGTTCAATAACCTTCAATTGGATCGCAATGGTGTAAAAAATATATAACTTAATTTAGTAAGGAAACTCTATATCTTCTGTGGCCAAGAATCCATCGTAACTTCTAGAAGACATATAATGTTAGAAAGGGAATCCATCAGATTAGATACCTTGAATATAGGACCAAGATATATTTGAAGATTCATTTTATAATAAATTCTATATTAATTTCTATTTCATCAAATTTATTTTACAATACCACACTTGGAGCATATTTTATATCGTATTGGAAGTCCCATATAAGATGCTCTTATAGGAGAGAAAATATGATTACAGTAAAATTGTTTAATAACTGTTGAAGTTTTCTTTTCTTCTAGTTTTTCATCTATTATTTTAGTTTTCATACCCCGATCATTTAAGAGCTTACGAAATTCTTGTAATTGTTGTTCTTCAAGTGGTTTTTCTGGTTTATAAGCTTGAATAGGAAAACTATATGTAATTGAGGAGGGTTTCATATATTGTTGTTGAAGGGATTCAAATACCCGCTTTTGTTCTTCACGATCAAGAGGTTTCTGCGTCGGACGTATCATGACAATATATTATCTATTATTAGATAAATATGGATAATATTGGAAATTTATCAAGGAAAATAGATTTGAAAAAAAAAATGATAGAAAATATTATTCATACATTTAAAGAAGAACAAATAAATAACCCTTTAAAATTTCCTCAACGATGTAATAAAAAAAATGTTTTAGGATCTACTGGGGTTCAAGGAGCTACTGGGGTATTTGCACCTTATACAAGAATAACTACTAGTAATATTTCTATTGGAGTTAATGCGGGAAATAATAATCAAAATAATTTTGCAATAGCTATTGGAAATAATGCTGGTAGTAATAATCAAGGTTCTAATTCAATTGCAATTGGAACTTCTGCAGGTAAAATTCAACAAGGAAAAAAGACTGTTGCGATTGGAAATTTTGCTGGATATTTAACACAAGGAGATAATTCAGTTGCTATTGGAAATTTAGCTGGTCAAGATTCTCAGCCAAAGAATTCAATTGTTATAAATGCAACTGGTAATAATTTAACACCAGTAGAATCAAATAGTTTATATATAGCTCCTATTAGAACAGCAGATACAAGTTTATCATACCAATTATTTTATACAGCAGATACTAATGAAATCATTGTATCATCTACACTAGGTGGAGGATCTGCAGGTCTCAATGGATCTACTGGAGTTCAAGGAGCTACTGGTCTTAATGGAGATACAGGAGTTCAAGGAGAAACTGGCATACAAGGAGCTACAGGACCTTCTGGTGGACCTACAGGTCCTTCAGGTCCACAAGGAGCTACAGGACCTTCTGGTGGACCTATAGGACCTACAGGACCTAATGGATCTACAGGAGTTATAGGAGCTACTGGTCTTAATGGAGCTACAGGAGTTATAGGAGCTACTGGTCTTAATGGAGCTACAGGAGTTATAGGAGCTACTGGTCTTAATGGAGCTACAGGCCTCAATGGAGCTACAGGAGTTATAGGAGAAACAGGTATTCAAGGACTAAAAGGAGACACAGGTTCTAATACTGGATTTATTGGACCTACGGGAGTACAAGGGTCAACAGGAGTTATAGGAGAAACAGGTATTCAAGGACTAATAGGGTCAACAGGAGTTATAGGAGAAACAGGAGTTCAAGGACTAAAAGGAGACACAGGTTCTAATACTGGATTTATTGGACCTACAGGAGTACAAGGGTCAACAGGAGTTATAGGAGAAACAGGTATTCAAGGACTAATAGGGTCAACAGGA
>Ga0214923_10005792_pt1 | contig 14179 bp, 10 predicted proteins | sample LL1510_MetaG_FD_177993 | JGI IMG/M metagenome (GOLD analysis project Ga0214923, IMG submission 177993) | Freshwater microbial communities from Lake Lanier, Atlanta, Georgia, United States - LL-1510 | ecosystem: Environmental > Aquatic > Freshwater > Lake | place: USA: Georgia | collected... | reverse complement strand
GATTCGTTGTTCCACCTTATAATTTTTACAAGATCTAGACAGTTCAACAAGGCAATTTCAGATGCAAACGGAATTCCTTTTTCTTCAAAAGTTTTTTTCACCATGGATCGATTCGTAGTAATTCTATCCGATCCCTTTCCTTCTCCCAGGGTGAGGTTGATACAACAATATCCAAATCTGTGCATGCCGTAAATCTATGACTTTTTCGACAACCAAATCTTTCTTAGTTCAGAAGAATTTCCAAACGCCATCTCTAGCATTTGGCCTGATTTTTTGTCCTTAAGGATTGTTATCACTCTTTTGTTTTTCATGACATAATCCCAATCGTCCAAAGACAAAGATCCCAATCCTTTTAGATATCTAACGTTGGACAGTTTTTTGCGGGATGCCGTGGTTTTAAATTCTGTTAGAGAGTAAAAATATTCCTTTGATTTGTCTCCGGTTGTTACCAATGGTGTCTCTAAAAAATTCAACATTTTTTTGTCGATAATCCAAGGAAACCAATTGTAAAACAAAGAGATGAGGAGGGAGGTGATGTGTGAACCATCTGGATCCTGGTCGGTGGCAATAACAATTTTTTCATAGGGACACTCTCCATTAGAATTTTCCGGATCCAAATTTAGAATTTGCATCAGCTCTAAAATTTCACGGTTGTCTGAAAGATCTGATAGATTTCTGGCATTTTTTATTTTTCCCTTCAGGGCGTATACCCCGTCTCTGGATGGATTTCTTTTTTGTAAAATTGAACCCATGGCGGAAAGACCCTCTACGATAAATAAATTTTCTGCTATTCTGGATGTTGGCGGGAAATATTTGTGTGAAAATTTGACGTTCACATTCTTCTTTTCACGACGGATTTTTTTCAAGGCTGCATCTTTCTTCCTTCTTTCTACCTTTTCCTTGATGGATTTGAAAAGAGGTGTGGTATAAAACTTTCGGAGAGATCCATCGAAGGATTCCAAAATGATTTTCTCAACCTCTTCTCTTTTTGTGACAAATCTGGTTTTATTCTGGTCCCCGAATTTAACCAAGGCGGGAGGTAAATTCAAAATAAAACAGAAGTCATAAAAGTGATGGGCAAGAGAATCTTCCAACACATCGGCAATCTGGTCCATGATGATCTTCTGGTGAATCCCCGAACACATTGCGCTGTTAACAAAAGATACTGACCCGGATTCACCCTCCTTCTCCCAAAACAAAATTTCACCCAAAGGTGTTTTAAAAGACATCTGCTGAAGAGAAGAAGTCGAAATTTGATGGATCTCTGATCCCCAAACAAATTCCAATTGAATGTTTTTTGTGTGTGCTTCTGATTCTAAAACTCTTTTCTTTAAAATCAATAGCGAAAGCAATATTTCTTTGTTCCACTTGCAATGTTCGAATATCTCGTGCAATGGAACGAAGGTTACCGAAGTACCTAAATTTTGTGTTGTTCTTTTTTCAATTTTAGGTTTTGTGGACTTGAAATTAGACCATTGTTGGGAGTAAACTTCTTTATTGTTTGCAGAAACAATTGAAAACTCAGAGGACAATGCATTCACCAAACTAACCCCCATCCCATTCGTTCCGATGAGAGTGTCGGACAATCCATCGTTGTCAAAGTTACTTCCAGCTCTGAGCATAGAAACCGCAGTTTCAATGTTGCTTACCCCACTTTTTTCGTTTATTTTGGAGCCATCAACAAATCCCTCCCCCGTGTCTTGTATTGTGATTTTGTTTTTGGTTGGATCTACTGAAATACGAATCAACTTCATTGGCTTCTTCATTCTCTTCGCTTCATCTACACAATTCGAAAAGACCTCGTCGAAGAGCTTGTACATTCCCACTGAAATGTGTCTTGGGACCAAACAAATTTTGTCTTTCTCAACCTTTGGAATGGATTCTTCCGTTATTTTGACAGATCCAACATAAATGGTGGGCCTTTTAAGGATGTGCTCAAAGTCACTGAGGACCTGAATTTTCTTTTTAGATTGGGTCATATAAATTTGAAAGGGAATTACTGCAAATATACGGTTCTATACAAACCAGCACCCCAATTATTTCGTTTTTGTTAAAAGAAATTAAGAATTAGAAGGGGTGAAAAATATTTCTTCTATATTATCTGGGGATATCGGGGCTTCAAATCCATGCTTTTGAAGAGAATATGGAATTCCAATAACAAATTCTTTAGAACCAATTTTCTCAATTCTGTCGACAATAAATTCAGAATCGAAAAAAATTGTTCTTTCGTTTCCATATCTGTCTAATTCTTTTTCAAATTCTTTGGACTTGGGATCAACTTCTTTACCAGTTCTCATAAAATACTTGTGTGCAAGTCTTTCTCTTTCTTTCTGAATATATTCTCTTATGTATTCTGGAGTTCCCTTGCCTTGGGTAGGGATATCAGCAATAACAGAAATTTTTTGAATTTTTCCATCTGACTTTGAGGAAAGAAGTTCCTTCATTGTCTTAATAACATCAGAGGATCTTATGTTTTTTTCTGGGGCTATTTTCATATTTTTTATGAACTTAAGTTCATCATAGACTGGAATATTTGAGTAAGAACTTTTTGGAATTGTTCTAACTTCCATCACAAGTTCATTTTTGAAAGATTCGAAAAGTTGTAAGTGTTTCACTCTTTATATATCTGAGTTATTTTTTTAAAAAATCCCCATCCTCCCCAGATGCAACAAGTTCTCTAAATCGTCCCTAAGATCTGAAGGCATTCGAATTGAATTTCTGACATTATCTGGCATGTCGTCCCAAAATTCTGAAAGTTCAAGAATGGTTGATTCCGGATTTTCGGAAATTTTGGAATTCCAATATGTGGGATTTAAAATTGGAAGTGTTAGGATCAATTTCTTTGCCTCTTCGGATCCAGTTTGTAAGATTTCAGCCCATCCTTCCATATTCCATTTTCCTTGCCCTAAGTGGAATATATGACACGAAAATTTACCACCTATTTCTTTTGGTGCTCCTTCCAGGGATTGGAGATTGTTGTAGACACAATTGAAATACCCATTAACTTTCTTCGGTGCTCCTGCCAAGGATTGGAGATTGTTTTTGTGACAAATAAAATCCCCACCAACTTCCTGTGGTGATCCTACTAGAGATTGGAGTTGGTTGTAGGAACAATCAAAACTCCCACCAACTTGCTTGGGTGCTCCTTCTAGCGATTGGAGTTGGTTTGACCGACACTCAAAATCCCCGATAACTTCCTGTGGCGCTCCTTTCAGGGATTGGAGTTCGTTGAAATGCAAATAAAAACGCCCACCAACTTCTTGTGGTGCTCCTTCTAGGGATTGGTGTTTGTTGCCGACAGAATCAAAATTACCGGTGACATTCCCAAATTTTACTCCAAAAAAACTTTTTGCTCCCTTATAATCAAAATAAAAATCGCCCTGAATGTCAACAAGACCTGTTGTTGGATTCACGCTCCAAGTTCCTTGTGTGTAACGGTTTAGAAAAGTCTCCTGTTTTTTGGTCAAACCAGAAGAGGTTTTGGATTCGTAAACTCGGAAGGGAACGAGATGTCTCATTCTGTATATATCTTGAATCCATTGTTACCACCAGAAATGCAAATCAAATCCAGTACCCGGCTTCCTTTAAAAAATATTCCCTTTTATTTCGATTTTGCCAATTTCGAATCACAAGATTTGCCATCTTGAGGTACCCAAACCTTTTGAAACGCCGAGAGTCCTGTGTAATTAAATTTGGAATGAGACAAAACTCTTCCGGCTCAAATTGACGGGAAAAAAGCCAATCTTCCGTGTGTTTCACCTCTGAATCAAATCCTCCCTTTGACCAAAAAGATTCTCTGTCCACCATGGTGAACGAACCCACGGCGAATGGTTCTTTTTGGCTAATCAAAGTCGTGCCCCACCGGTTCAGACAAAACAAAATTTCAGCCTTCCAGTCTCCCTCTGCTCTTGAAACCGGTGTTGTCGACAGCAATTTGGTTTTTCCCCCCATTTTTTGAACACAGAAATCCAAATTCATGTGTGGGGTGAATGTAACATCGGCATCTAAAAATAGAACATATGGAGTCTTTGCCAGAGCAGCTCCGGCATTTCTACCTTCTGCCACTTTACCCCCGGGTATAATCTTTAAATTCAAATTAAAAAGAAAGGCTGCCATCCTTGCTCTGGACAAGGTTAGATCCGAAGAATTACCATCTGCCAGATAAATTTGGGTGGATCCTATCTTTTGTCTGGACAAACTTTCCAAAGTGGCAAAAATGTACTTCTCCTCATTTTTGCAGGGAATGACAATTGTTAATTTCTCTTCCATGGGAGTATAGGGCACAATAATTTTTATCCAAAATAAGATAGGAATTGTTTTCGATCCAATCCCCCGTGTTAATATATCTGATTTTGCCAATTCTCTTCAATTCTGGATTGTGTATGTGTCCACACACCACGGTGTGACAATCCCTTTTTTCTGCCTGTCTTGCCATCTCCCTTTCGAAATCAACCATAAATTTAACCGCCGCCTTGACGTTATCCTTCAGATATTTCGAAAGGGATCTTTTAAATCCCATTTTTTTCAATGTCCTATCAATAACAATTGCCAAATCGTAACCTAATCCGCCCAACTGAGCTAGCCACCTCATTTTCACCACCCCATCGTATTTGTCCCCGTGGCAGAACCAAATTCCAGATTCAATCCATTCGTCTACAATTCTGATGTTACCCAATTCCATGGGCAAATATCTTCTTAAAAATTCGTCGTGATTCCCGGCAATCCAAATGATTTCTTTATCCTTCGATAACTTCAAAAATCTTCTGATTAGTCGGGCGTGATTGTATGTAAATCTTTTGTATTTTTTGAAAAGCCAACCGTCAATGATGTCCCCAACCAGGATATAACGTTGGAATGACTGATCTTTTAACAGACGAAGAAGTTCCTCGGAGGAGCAACCTTTGGATCCAATGTGGACGTCGGAAATAACAAGTGTTTTCATTCCGTCTATGTATTCCTCCGAAATTCCCTTTTCGTTATGTAAAAATTAATTTTTTACTTTGGTTACAAATACAATTAAAGTTTTCTCCAGATATATACAAATATCAAATAACCAAAAAATGCCAGATTTTAAAAATAGATTTGAACAGCGTTTCAAAAATTTAAACATTCCTCAAAGTGAGCTTGAGAGAATGTATAGAAGGGAGCAAGAATACCAACTTCAATTAAATTGGATGTCCGAACAAGCATTTTTGAATCAAAGAGGTGCTGGATCAGCAGCTGGAGCAGGATCTGGCGTAACTCCAACCCCGACCCCCACTAGTCCAATACCCGAAGGAAATTCTTTCTTAGGTTTTTTCAATCCAGGATCTCTCTCGGCAGTTTATGAAATGAGGATTGAACCCACATTGTATAAAGTAGTGTATGAATTTATTCACACTGTTTCTATTTCTGGAGAGTCTGACATGTTAGAAATCACTGGGATTTTTGAATTTGAACCTTTAGAAACCTATAAGGCCATCAAATATTTTTCAGATTCTCCTTGGGCCAATGATATTTTTTCTTCTTTAAGTTCATCAACTGTGATTTTGTATGGATATTCTCCAGAAGGATTAGATGTTCCTACTATATCAACTGAACAAATTTATTTTGGGGTCAATGCTCCTGGTGTTATACCAGAATTTTCAGAACCTATCCAACCACCAGCAGTTCCTGGACCTCCGTGCAATTGTACAGTGTACGGAGTTCTAAATTTAATGAATTCTAATACTGTAATTTCATATACCACTTGTACTGGAGTTATTTCAACAATTACTATTCCGGTAAGCGAGTTAGAATATTATATCTGCTCCTGTACCCCGCCAGTTTCCGTTCCTCCGGGAAGAATAATAAACTCCATAAATGGTCCTTGCATCAGACCAGTACCACCAACACCTTCGCCGACAAGAACACAGACACCTACACCAACACCAACTCAAACCCCAACCCAGACTTCTACACCAACCCCAACCCAGACTTCTACACCAACCCCAACTCAAACCCCAACCCAGACTTCTACACCAACCCCAACTCAAACCCAGACTTCTACACCAACCCCAACTCAAACCCCAACCCAGACTTCTACACCAACTCAAACCCAGACTTCTACACCAACCCCCACAACACCCTTCGATCCATTCACTTTTGAAATTAATACAGCAATTCCCGGGACTCCCTCCGCCCAAAATCAATTTGTTTTAGTTACATCTAGCACTTATAATATAACAATAAATTGGGGAGATGGTTCTTCTGCAATAACCTATAGTGGTACTGGAGACATAACATATACATATGCTACTCCTGGCTTATACACGGTTCAAATCTCAGGGATACTCCCATCGTTAAACTATGGAACTATTTTAGATGAAGGTCTTAAAATTTTAAATATCACACAATGGGGGGATATAGTATGGGATAGTTTTCATGGGGCTTTTGGGGGGTGTCAAAATTTAAATGTAACAGCAACAGATTCCCCTATTTTGACAAATGTTCAATCATTACAATCTATGTTCAGTGGATGTTCTAATTTAGTAGGAAACATCTCTTTTAATAATTGGAATGTATCGAATGTAACAGATATGGGTTTGATGTTTTACAATTGTATTAACTTTAATCAGCCATTAAATTTATGGGGTCCAATGTTATACAACGTAACACTAATGAATGGTATGTTTGCAGGTTGTACTTCCTTCAATCAACCATTAAATTCATGGGATGTATCGAATGTAACAATTATGACTTCAATGTTCAATGGTTGTGCTAATTTCAATCAACCATTGAATAATTGGAATGTATGTAATGTAGCTTTTATGTTTTCAATGTTTAATGGTTGTTCAGTATATCACCAGGATATCTCAACCTGGAAAGTTCCTTTAATACCAAGCTCACCCGCGGGTTTTGCCACTGGTACACCTAATACATGGTTGACTGGTGAAAAACCACAATGGGGAGTTGCATGTCCACCAGTTTCACCATCACCAACTCGTACCCCAACTCCAACACCCACAAATACACCTACAAATACACCTACAAATACTCAGACACCAACAAATACTCAGACCACCACATCTACAACAACTCAGACCCCAACTCAGACCCCAACTCAGACAGAGACTCCTACAAATACACCAACTCCTACACCAACCCCCACAACACCCCCCGATCCATTCACTTTTGAGATTAATACAGCAATTGCCGGGACTTACTCCCTTCAAGATCAATTTGTTTTACGAATCGATAACGCTTATAATTATAATATGATAATAAATTGGGGCGATGGCAATTCAATATCCTATAATTCTAGTGGAGACATAACATATACTTATGCTACTCCTGGCTTATACACTGTTCAAATAACAGGAACACTCCCAACGTTGACCTACTTCAAAGATCAGGATGGAGCAAACGAAGGGCTTAAAATTTTGAATATCACACAATGGGGGGATATAGTATGGGATAGTTTTTTTGGTTCTTTTTGGGGGTGTCAAAATTTAAATGTAACAGCAACAGATTCCCCTATTTTAACAAATGTCCAATTTATGAATCTTATGTTCAAAAATTGCATTGGCTTAACAGGTAACACTTCTTTTAATAATTGGAATTTATCTAATGTAACATCTATGAATCAATTGTTTCAAGATTGTACTTCCTTCAATCAACCATTAAATTCATGGAATGTGTCGGGTGTAACAAATATGACTGCAATGTTTGATGGTTGCACTTCCTTCAATCAACCATTAAATTCATGGAATGTATCGAATGTAACATCAATGGGTCAAATGTTTAGAGGTTGTACTAATTTTTCTCAACCATTAAATTCGTGGGATGTGTCAAGTGTAATAGATATGTCTTCAATGTTCGATTCATCTGGTTTCTATCATCCATTAAATCTTTGGGATGTATCTAATGTAACAAATATGTCTTCAATGTTCAAAGATAGTAATTTCGATAGTCCAATAAATTCATGGAATGTGTCGAGTGTAACAGATATGTCATATATGTTTTATAGCATGAACTTCAATCAACCATTGAATTTATGGGACGTGTCGAATGTAACAAATATGAGTTCAATGTTCGCAGAGAATGGTAGTTTCAATCAATTTATAAATGATTGGAATGTGTCGAGTGTAACAAATATGAATTCAATGTTCGACACTTGTGGTGACTGGAGTCAACCATTAGATAGATGGGATGTGTCGAATGTAACAAATATGGGTTCAATGTTCAGATTAACATTGGCTTTTAACACACCATTGAATTTATGGAATGTATGTAATGTATCAAATATGGATTACATGTTTTCTGATTGTATAACATATGACCAGGATATCTCAACATGGAAAGTTCCTTTAATATCACCCCCCGGACCCACGGGTTTTGACTATGGTACACCTAATTCATGGATGTCTAGTGAAAAACCAAATTGGGGTGCGACATGTTAAAGTTTAAACCTGGAAATACACCAATAAATACTTAAACTCCAGCCTAAACCACAAAAACTTTCGAAGAATACTAAATCACGAAATAATCGAAAGGGAAATGATGGGGGATTTGCAGGAAGAAGAGGGGATGAATATAGAAACTTCGTGAAACCATGCTGGTTTTTACGTTAAAGAATTTGGATTCCAGAAACTAACTTTCTTTCCTTAACTTTCCGTCGTAGTGTTCGTATCGGTTGTGTTCTGTTGGGGTTAGCAGTAATAAACCAGGATATATTTTGCCGGCTTTAGTTTCTTGGAAAATATATGACATCCAGGTTTGCTCATGTGGACTCGCCCACTTTGTGGTCAAGAACATCTTTTTATTTCCTATCTTGGTTACAATCTGAGGCCAATTGCAATAATAGACATCTCCGTCTACAAAAGGAATCCCTTTATGTGATCTAATATTTTTGTATTCTGTCTTAGGAGCATTAGGATCTTGTCCTATCTTCGGCAAATTTGGTTTTTCTGGAAAGTATTGATCTCTGACAGATTGTGGAACATTATACCAAGACCATTGAGTACCGTTATCACCAAAGAATTCGGAATAATTCAATTTCAGAAAATCAAACCCATTTGATTTAATGATTTCTAAAGATTTTTTGTATAGATCGGGGACAAATCGATTGAAACCATTTCTACACGTTTCTCCCTGTTTGGAAAAGAAAAACATGTCGTCTTCAAAGAAAAAATAAAAATCAAAACCCCTTTCTTCAGCATCTTCTGCTATCCACTGCCTACCTCCGCAAATTCCTAGATTATCCATCTTAACATGGGAAAATCCGTGCTCTTGACACAAATCTTCATACTCTGGAGTTGTTCTAAGATCAGTCGAGTTGTTCAAAAGAATTTTTCTTGGTTTTTGAATAAAATCTGGATCATAATCCAGCATGGATTGAATGAGTGTCCGAAATTGTTTTGGACTGTTGAAACCTATAACATATAATCCACAGTTATCCGTGTCCAAATCAATAGATGGATTCGAATTTTTCGATAAAGAACCTTTTTGAAGCCTATCTTCTTTTAGATCCTCGAAAAATTTTCCAATTAAACCATTTTCTTCAATTTCATAAAATTGGAATAAATCACGGTGTCTATACAAAAGAATCGAAAAGATAGATTCCTCTGTTCCCATATATCCATCCTGTAATGTGGACATTAAAGTTTGATAGTAAATCGAATTCACCTCGGATATTGATTCTTTTGGCCCGCCGAAGAAACCCCCTCTAGCAACTAATCCCACATCATCTCCCGCATATTCGTTAATTTTTGGATAGGAAAAACCATGAATTTCTGTGTTGGGTTTATACGGAAAACAGACAAATCCAAATTTATTGAAATACTTGGGGAGCTTTTCTTGAACTCGATCGTGTGTAAAATAACCAGGATGGACAGTGTTGGACAAACCAGCATCTATCCAAAACATATGTTCAGAATCGAATGGATCCATAATTTTTGCATCGTGTAGCAAAAACATCTTAGACATCACCAAAGGGTTGTAAAATTCCAATTTGGCCTGGGTTGAGCCAGGAAGCCAAGTTGCTTGTTCTAACCAAGATGGATTATTTCTTATTTTTTGGATTAAATGAAAAAAATCTCCTTTGAACCAACTCAAATCTCTTTTGATGAAATGTGTATTTGACGGATGCCTGAATTGGAAAACAAAATTTTCCAATTCGGAATCACCAAAAATAATCATATTAGATTCGCATTTCAATAATTCTCCAAATTTTGCTAGGTAGTGGTTTTTATAATCCCTTGCCCAACCTTCATCCAGTTCATTTCTTTTGATGTTCCACAGACCGGTTACAAAAGTTGTTTTGTTTTGTGGCTGTTTCGAAACAGAATCATATTTCAACGCAAATTTACTTGAATCAGATTCTAAATTAAATTTACTGAGCAATTCTTTATGTAATTCTTCACTTATTGCTACTATATCTTGACCTGAAATTTCATAAGCGAAATTGTTATTTTCGAAAGAATCTATAATTTTTTGTTGATCTTCTGAATTCAAATTTATCCACTCCAATCTTATGACTTTCAGATTATGTTTTTGTAAATCTATTTGTTTGAATATTTGAAAATCGTGTCCCTCTGCATCGATTTTTATAACATCTATTTTATCTATAGCGTGTTTTTTTAACAAAGAATTCCAAGTTATACAATCAACATCAATCAACTCCCCATACTTTTCAACCGTAGGTCTATCGAATTCACTACCCAATCCGTTTTTTGGGGGAAACACAGCACTCATTCCATAGAAACAATTGTGAACTAACCCACTATCTATTACTTCTCGTTTAATTGTCATCATTTTAATTTTCCCATCATAATCTGAAATTGCTGAATTTTCAAATTTTCCAAATTTGATATTTGATTTTAACTTTTCAAAAAGATAAGGAACTGGTTCAACATATAATCCGTTAAAATTATACATATTAGTATAACCTATCATCTCATCAAATAGGACACCATCCATGGCACCGATATTCATCACAAAAACATCTTTTTTGTTTTGCCCTAAATAATGAAGAGATTTGTCGAAAAAATTTTCCATAATTTTTATTAATTTTTCATTTTGAATTTATATTCTTGGATAATTAAAAATATTTTTTACACTCTAGATAATTAGTTCGATAAATTTTCGAAAATTTGATAAAAGTAAATTTCATCTTCTTTGTTATATTGGGACATATCGCTTTCTTCATGATGCCACGTTGTGAATTCTATGATATTGAATAAATTAGGATTCTTATTTGCCAATAAAGTTAAAAGAAGTTCTTCGGATTCAATTAACTCAAATTTTTTCATTTCTAAAAAAACTTCAGAATAATCTTCAAACAAAGTTTTTATCAATTGGGATTTTCCACCAAAAAATCCCCCAATGATGTGGAATCTTTCTGGATAAATAAGTGGTACTCCATGTTCAGAATTATAATTACGTTCAAAAATATGATAATTTTGATTACCCCCTAAAACAACAATTTTTTCCCCAATTTTGTTTAAATTTTGAAAAATTTTTTCTGTAAATAAAATATTTGAATAAGAATTATCATATTCAAAATTTGAATCCCTAAATTTAGACGGAAAAAGACCTGAGTGAGACAAACCAGCATCAATCCAATAAATAAATTCGTAACCTTCTGACAAATGACTATTCATCCACTTAATTTTACAATGTTGGATTTCGAGACATCTGTCAATTGGTGTTTTAAATTTTTCTTTATGATTTTGAAAATATTCATGATTATCATCAGAAAAAAGATCATAAATGAAGAACCTAATTTTATTATAATTTTTTATGGTTTCGTTTTCTAACAAAATATTTTTATCTTTCTCAGTGGTGTAAACCACAATATCTTGATTCATTTTGGTTATTGTGGCTAGAGAATTTGTATAATGAATATTTCTTCCATGTCTTCCCCCAATCTTAGTCCCATATAAATTGTTGTAAACGCAAGTTACAATAAGATTTTTATTTCCAATCATCTAATTCTAAAATTTTATAAGTAAGATCTATTGCTTTTTCTAATCTCAGAAAATCTTCCCAGTATTTTCTGGCATTATTAGAAATGAAATTTAAGAAATCCAAATCATCCTTTATTTCTATGAATTTGTTTTCTATTAATTTTGCATGATGTTTTTCCCCTGAATTATCAGAAATTAAATCTTCGGGTCTTTCAACTGAAATGTAATGAAAATTGGGGATGAGTGGTTTATACATTTGATTTACAAATTCAAATCTTATGATAGGAATACCCATGCTAAAATTTTCAATGTCTCTATAACAAAACTCTGCTCTTCCGGAAACAGAAAATGCTGCTTTGTAATTTAAAAGATTTTTTGCATATGAATAAAAATCCCCTATAGGAGGACCCCCATCAAAATATTTTGGGTCAAAAAGAGAAATAATTTTTCTGTGTTCTAAATGGCTACCCCAAAAACAAAATTTATCTACGAGGGTGTCTTTATTGTTTCTAATCTGAAACATCTCATCGAAATCAAAATCATTTAAAGGAAAATAAATCCACGGTGAATATTTATCAATAAAACTAACGTCTCGCAAATGACTTTGTAAATAAGATAAATTAAACTGTGATAATAAAATTTTTTTGCACTTAGGATTTGTCTGGTGATTCAAAATTGCTCCCGTTAAATCATCTGAAACTGATAAAACAACAAATTCTTGTGTTTCTTGATTTTCTATAATCATTTCACACTCTAAAAGATATGATCCAAAATCTTCCGAAAGTAATTTTATCTCATATTGTCTCTCATGAGCTAGTTCATAAAAAGTGTTTTCTTGAACATTAAATCTTGTCTTTAAAATTGAAATTAACTCCAAGAAGAAAATGTTATAAAATCTATTCTTAGCAGATAAATCGTTTTGTGGGGTGTGTATAATTATTCTCGCCATTCGTTTTTACTTATAATAGGAATTTTATTTTCTTTAACACCTAGCGGGTAAAACAAAAAATTAGAAATCCAAGAAATATCATAAACGTAGAAAATTTGTTTTGAATTCGTTATTGATACCATCTCAGTAAAAATGTCCTTAACCCTTTCAATTAATATTTCAGATTCAATATTTTTATTTATCCGACCATTGAAAAATGCATTCATATCGTTACTTATCATATCATAATTCTTGAAATTATACACATGAATATTTGGGTTTTTTTGGAGCACTTTGAAAATATATTCGTTATTTGTACCCAAATGAAAATTTATATTTGTTTCTTTAATAAATCTTTCAACATTATTAATTATTCTATCGTACCTTATGTTGTTTTGATCTATAATATCTGAAGTTCTAATATGTAAAAAACTATAATTTTTAGGAATTTTTTCCCAAAAACATTTCACATTATTTAATATTTCATTACTAACACCGGGAATAATCTTCGGTATGTGATTATTCAAATGAATTCTTTGACAGTCATATACATCAAATCTAAAATTTTCGGGAATAACATCAAAAAAAATATCGAAATGGTGTACACCCGGAGAATGGGGGGAATGGTTAGACCCAAAATACCTACACCCCTGATATTCAAAATCCGAAATAATTTCATTGTTTTCTTCTATACTATCAAAAAAAGAAATTGTTTTTTCATCAAAAAGAAAAGAAAAAAATGGATTTTTTACATATTTGTTTGAATTTAAAGATATTTTGAGGTGTATTTCATAATCTTTTTGTTTTATCTCTTCAAAAATTGTCATATAATGAGATAAATCCGCAATAAAATCCCCAAGACCTGAAGTAAAATTATGTTGTATTATTGCCTTCATATTAACTCAATTATGATCTAATCTTCCTGTAATTCTTTCGCACCATCCTTTGGATTCAGAGTGAGGCCATACCACCCAATATTTAGGTTTAATCGTTGTTTGGAATTCTCTCCAAACCTTACAATAACCATCCGGATCATTTTTCATTCTTGAAATTTCTGATTTATCAGCATCTTTCCTGAAAAGGGTCTTGTCTGTTTCATCGTGGAAGGCAACAACCCAAAAATCATAGTCCTGTTCGGTTACTTGGTCGTAGTTAATATCAATACAGTGTTTGAAAATTTGGGAAAATGAATTTTTCCATTCCTCCTCGTTACCTCCAAACATTACAATTCCTGGATTGGGCGGATAATATTTGTCCAGCGTTTCCTGCTGTACTGCTCTCTTTTCAAATAAAATTCCAGCATATTCTTCGTATTCCCGTAAAG
>Ga0214923_10005791_pt1 | contig 14181 bp, 6 predicted proteins | sample LL1510_MetaG_FD_177993 | JGI IMG/M metagenome (GOLD analysis project Ga0214923, IMG submission 177993) | Freshwater microbial communities from Lake Lanier, Atlanta, Georgia, United States - LL-1510 | ecosystem: Environmental > Aquatic > Freshwater > Lake | place: USA: Georgia | collected 2015-10-15 | reverse complement strand
CCACGCTTTTTTTCATTTGAAGTATATCATCATCTCCGATTAGCTGATATGTGTATCCCAAATCTTTTAGCGCGTATTTTGTTAAAAGAAGTTTATCTCTATTCTGAGATATGTTCTGCATGGCAGTGGGCTTTATCTCACACACCTCTTTAGTTCCGTCAGAGTATTCTAGCAAAAAATCGGGAACAGCTCTTCTTGTCTCATCAATTTGAACGATTAGCGGCTCATATGAATAGGATGCAATATCATCTTGCTGCTCCCAGTACAGCATCGCCAGAAGCTCCCAGGATGACTTAAATTTGACATCCTCACTAGTTTTGTGGCCCCTAAAGACACCCATGAGATGACCCGTCTTATATCCGGATACACCCCTTCTCACTCTCTCCACAGCGGCTTTTGAAAATGATATCTTTTTCTCAGGAGAAATTTTATCTGCAGTATTTCCAAAGTTGGGATTTTTCTCCCCCTTATTGGACATATGTCCGCTGGCAAATTTTTCCTTGAGGACTTGGGATATTTTTTCTCCCATTATTTTCAAGCTATCGCAGTTTTCTTTTTTCTTGCCTCTATTCCAGGCGGACTTTCCTGTCATAGAGCCAGGCTTACCAAACATCGGGTTATTTTTGCCTGAGGTGCTGCACGACTTGGTGCAGAACCTCCTGCCCTGACCGTGGGAGAATGGGGCCTCAAATAGTTTCTTACAACACTCGCACTTCAATTGAATGGGAGGCTGCCGAGTCTTTCTTGTCGATAAAAAGCAGCTGTAGGAACAAAAGCGTGCGTTATCCTTCGAGTTCTGATTTACCTCAAACTTAGCTCCGCAAGCAGCACAATCCTTATTTGTTGATGTCCTCTTGATATTGCCGTTCAGCTTTGAGAAACATTCACGTGAGCAGGTCTTGGCATCGCGAAAGCGGTAGGACTTGTTAAACTTTGCTTCACATATGAAACAGGTCAGCTCGACTATTCGTCTTTTTGACTGGTGATAGCAGTCAATAGAGCAAAACTTTTTATTTGACTTATTTGCCGGTGCAAAAAAATAGGTGCCACAGCCGTCGCAAATTTTGTTTAGCTTATCGAACTCGATAGGCATCGATATCTTCACTTAGTGATAGACAACCGACGCTTCTTGGCAAAGTCCAAGCGAACTCTAAATGTGATATCTCTCTCATCGTTCTTCTCAACAGGCCTCGAGAGCTTTGCGACCGCGAGTAGATTTCCTTGGGCATCGTGAAGTCCAATTGTTGTTGCGAATGTGAAACTCCGCTGAGATGCCTCTTGCCCTGGGTCAATCACCTGAATTCTACCATCGCTGCCTCTGAAAGTGGGATTTGACGAGAAGTTGTACTGATCTGCCGAAGCTCTACAGAAGAAGAGAGATGAGTTTATTCTAGTGTTATTCTGGAAAGTCATCGCCGTCAAGGATCCCGTCTGAAATCTGCATGATGCAATATGATCAACAATGTCATCAATTGATGCTGAGACTAGCAGATCAGGTATGTAAGTTGCATTAGGATTCTCTGCACCAGGTGTTCCAATGAATGTGTTTCCAGCAGCAAATGCCGGAATAACATTGTCGTTCATTGCCTTTATGACACCTGACACGTGCTGTGTTCCAGCTATTATCTTCTTAAGATCAAAGACAGCGGTACCGTGATCATAGAACAGAAGGCCTACCTTATTTGCAGTATTTGTAGCCTCAACAATATTTCCAACCTCACCGCTGAATGTCCTTCTTGAGTTTGTTGAGGCTCCAAAGTCTGTGAATATTATAGATCCGCTCTGCGATGTGATGTCTAGCGTCGATCTGTTAGGCTGTGTAGGATCCTCAAGAAATGACATTGTTCCGGTTCGGTAGAACCTCATTGCAAATGTCTCCTTCTTGATAGAGTCTCTAGCGAAGAGGCGTTTAAAGGAGATAAAAAGTGCCTCATCAATTCTATTGACAGAGTCTGTTGAGTCAAAGGGAGAGTAGAACTGGCTGCCGGTGCTGCCAAGAAGAGTCTTTGCGTACTGAGAGTAGATGTCTACCTTTTCCCTCATCATGAGTGAGGTAGATGGAAAGAGAAGCTTTCCTGTTGTGTCCTGTCCTATAGAAGCATCTTGAACGGTATCTCCATCCTTAAAGAGTCCTACAGTTATATCAAATATTGGATTTGCTGTTCCAACAGTAAAGTCCTGATCATAGACAGTCTGGAACAGAGAAGACGTCACACCTGGACCGATGCCTCCCGTGATAAAGACCTGATACTCTCTCCTAGAGACGGACTCAGACACGTCCATCTGAATGACATCTACTAGTTGATTGAGAACAGATGTTGATGTTTTCTTATCATCGACGTCAAGAACTGTAAGACTACCTACTTGAGCCATTTATTGTCTCCTATATTTCTATCACAATGTGGGTCTTGTGACCTGAACGGGAATTATTGTCCTCAGACCTGTACTATTACCTATAACTGAGACGACACAATCAATTGTATTTTTATCAGAAGTTGTTCCAAAGGCGTTAAAGTCGGTAGCAGTGAGTGATTTTGCAGCAAGATTTACTGTTATCTGTGATAACACAGATGCGGGTATTCCAGAGTCTGATACGGCTATATAGATTTCTGTCTGTGTACTCGACTCAACAGTTGAAGATGTTCCAGTCTCACAAACAATAAACCTAGATGGAACTTCTATTGTATACTGTGTATCTCTTGGAAGTGATGTAGGATCTCCACTTGTGATGGTCTGAGTTAGCACTAGCCTTGCTCTTGAACTAGAAGTTACAGAGCTGTTAGAAACCAAACGAACAGGAAAAACAGATGGACTAACAGAAACAGTAGGAAGATTAATAATTGTAGGATCAGATGTGGTAAAGAGTCTATGCTTCATTGCTAGAGTTCCTATAGTCTGCGCCTCGAAGATCGGTGTATTCTTAATGATCTTCTCCTTGCCAACAGTCCTTCCAAACTTTTTTATAATTGAATAATCAACCTCATCGTCAGATAGGCTAAATGACTCAACTGAAAATGATCCATTCGCAAGTGCTTCTCTACCCTTATCGGTGAGAACTGCATCAACGATAATATTATTGGTGCTGTGATCGAGGAATCCCATAATTATTTCTCCGGTGCAGAAAACTACCGCTTATAGTTCTTAAAGTTTCTAATGTTTATACTTTAATTTAAGATCTTTAAGTCTATTATCTAGACTTATTCTTAGTTCCGTGTTTGTTAAGTATAGTGTTTTTAAAAAATGAGTAAATTTTTGAAATGGATTTCTTATAGTCATAGAAGGCTAGAAAGAGAAGGATCTATCTCTATCTTTGCCTCCAGATTTCTAGATATCTGTCTATCCAGATTAATTATCTGCATTTTATACGTTCCTCGATCCTGGGAGAGAACAATTCTATCTTCTTCTGAAACTGCCTCATCATCATTCTGAATTTTGTATGCATCCGGATTAAAGTAAATTCTAAGGGTCCCGTGTCCGCTATCCTTTATTACATCCTCTATAAGTCTATTTGATCCAAATTCCTCAAGCTCTGTGGGATCAATATAGTAGTTAGGATACGCTCTTGGTGCACCAGATCTAGAAACAACGCGTGTTATAATCCTGTTTTTTCCTCTATTAAAAGTGACTTGAATCTGAGTTCCATAGTTCGATAAAAACCCATGTGCATCAATGGAGGCAATACAATATATGAAAGATGAATTAACATCAAACTCTTTGTCAATGTGATGTGAAACTGGATAATCGGTCTTGATTACAAGAGAGCGATCAACTATTTCCAGATTTTTAAATTGAGTGTATCCTGTATCAGTAAAATCATATTCTGCTATAATCTCAAATGCAGAATTAAAATTTTTTCTTCTAAATACTTGATATTTTTTTATATCTCTACTTGGGTTTGGTGGATGTGACCATTCAAGTCTAAGATTTCTATTTTCATAAATGTATTCCGGAATAAGAACAGACGGTGGATTTGGAATATCTGTCTCTCGAGCTGCAACTGTGATAAAAGGAGGCGCACTTGATGCAATTGCACAAGTTAATACACGATATCTTATCTCATCTGAGTCGATATCTGTAATTTGAATAGTATCAGTTAAGTAAAGCTGTCTTGCTCGATAAAAATATGTGTATCCATATTTTATGTTTGGATCGATAAATTCAGTTATATTTCTATTAATTGAAATTTGAGGAGAATGAATTTCATATCTTCCTTCGGGTGAAACAGAATATTTTTCAACAATATATCCAATATGATTAATTTTTGGATATTGTGATGATATTTCAGAGAATTGTGCAGGTGTTGAGTCTTCACCACGCTGCAGCAAACAAACTAGGCTTGGAAGCTTATTTTCATCAGGATCAGAATCACTAATAGAAGGAAACTTAAATTCATCTAAAATAGAATTTTTTGCAAGTCCTGCCGTAGAGGCAGAACTTCCAAGTGAATCAACTTCAAAATATGAAGAAAATGGATTACCTGTGCAGAGTGGTGACAAAAATTTTCTAAAAGCAGCGGCATTAAAGCTCACTCTATGCTGAAGAACAGATCTTATATTTACTCTGCTATATCTGGGTGATGTGATATCATTTGAAAATCTATATCCCTTTGATTCGGTGTCTGATAGAACATCTAGAATTAGACTCTCATCAACATCATCAGAAAGAATGAGATTTAGCTGTTTTGCAATCATCTCATCTGACATGCTTCCAAATACGCCTCCGCCTTTAAGTAATGATTCACTGGAACTATATACTTCTCTCTGAATTCTACTTTTTACAGCAGAGTCGACTATTGATGGATTAGCAATGTATCTATTTTGAATCTCACCTTCTAAATTAATATTATTAATATTTGCAGTTCCATCTCTATTTTTTATTCTTTCTATAATCTGACTCGTTGCAATCGGAGTTGTATCCCATTCTTGCTCTAACATATGTGGAACTATTGATATTTTTATATATCGAGGAACTCTTGCAATAAGATTACCTCTTGATCTTGCTTCAATTGAATTTATTGTTTCTTGTGAGACCAGTCCTTCACCATAATTGATTGGTGATATTCTACCTGGGCTATAGTCTCTGTCTTCATTTGAAACATAAAAATTATATATAAAATCAGCTCTAACAGCAATTGGATCAAGAACATTGCTTACTGTTACTGGAATTGATCTCTGTGACGTGTATTCAGTCATTTATTATCCAATATGTCTTAGCACGGTAGAAAGTGTAAAGATATCAATTTTTTTTCTACGATTTCTCTCTTCAATATTTGTAATGCTATTTTGAAGAGTCTTTTCATTGTATATGAAGTGATATATTCTATCGTAGGTCTTGGGTGATAAAATATAATTTGTGTCTGACATTATATTGATACAAGTTAAAAGTGAAGCCATTTTATAATTATCAAGAGTAAATTGTGGATTTGAAAACAGATTTGTCTTGGTGATCATCTCTAAGAGGCTTTCATCTCTTTTCATTTCAAGTGTTATCGGATCGATAAGATTAGAGAATCCTTGTCTATTCATTACAAGAAGAGATAGATCAGGTGATCTAGATATCTCATTTAAAAGAAGGAAACCAGGTGGGCTCAGAGAGAGTTTTTGAATCGAACCCAAACCATCATTGTATCTAATTCTAAGCGTTTCATACATGTAGAGATCTAGCAAGTAACTCACCAAAGAATTTCTAAACTGAGGAGGTAGATCTCTGCTTCCTTGAATTGTCTCAGAAACTTTTCCAGATACAATTCTATAAAATTTTGTGGATATTAGAATTTTTTCTAATATAGATCCAGGAGAATTTGCTACGGGATCTGAGTTCGGTTCAAGTGTGCTTGGATCATAAGCTATTGAGTCTGGTAGTACGAATATCTCAGGATCATACACTCTTGTTTTTTCTTCAGCATCTCCTCTAAGCTCTATGAGATCACTGGAATCAAGAGATACTCGAGACTGATCATTACGGAGAATGTCTATAGATAGAAGCGGTGATCTATTCTGAGACTCAGTTCCTGCTCTCCCAAGTTGAAAACTTGTTCCAATGGGAGAATTTAATCCAAAGGACGTTGAAGTAATTGCGCTTATTGCTCCTGCAGGAATTCCCACAGAAATAAGATGAATATCTCCACCGCCACTATCGTAGCTTGTGTCTATATCTGCTAAAGATCTTATATAGTCTCTAACAGCTAGCCTCTCTGACCTAGATGTGTCAATGTCTCTTCGAAGAAAAACAGGATCAGATGAAGTTTGTGTGTATTTAGATGCTGCGCACAAATTTGCCTGATATGTGTCTATTGATGAGAGTAAATTTCGATATGTTGATATGTTTGTTACAAACATATCGTATAGAGTCTTTTCACTGTCACTTAAATTATCTTTTAAATTTCCCAATAGAATATCAAAAACTCTAGAGATTCTAGAAGAAGCTGATGATACGCATTGTGAAACTGATTCTAAGACTTTTAGAGAAGACTTTATGTAATATCGATGGTTTGGTAGTCTATTTGTTCTAGATATTATCTCAGAGATATTTAAAATTTTGTCGCTAGCAGGGCTCAATAAGCTTCCAGGAATAAAGTAAAAAGAACCTGCTTTTGTTGGAGAAATAGAAATTCCAATAGTGTCTGACCTGGAGACATCAGAAAGTCTCTCTAGGTCATTGACTGTTACATTCTCTCCCTTGCTAATTTTATAGACTAATAGATCAAGAATCTTCTCAGCCTTAGATGACCTTTCAGGGTCTATTTCACATGTAAAGCCTGGATTTCCCCTAAGAGTGGTCCTTAGTTCATCCTCTTTTATAGGAGAGAAAATAAAAGGAAGAAGCATGGGAGATAATCTTATATAGATCTCACAAACAACATCAATGAGTCGATCTATGTTACAGTCCGACATCATTGTATTTCCTCGAGAATTCCTATAATCAGAATTAGATCCATCTCTAGTTGAGAGATTGTATGCCTCTTTTTGAATCTCTCTTACAGTCTTTGCAATTAGATTCACAATGTTGTCTTTTACATCAAATTCACTATCGTAAAGCTGCTCACCTGTCCTTGAAGCAACATATCTTGCAGCACCATTATTATCTATAATTGCAGATCCACCCAAGCTAGGATCTGACATTGTTCTCCACGCAATTGATAGGTTATTATTAATAATTGATTCTATAAAAACAGATGTAATATCGAGTCCAGATTCAGGTCTGGTCGAAGAGAGTTCCGGTAGTTCATTACTTGTCAATATTGATAGTGACTTTGAGTCTAAAGTAGCTTTTTCATCAGGAGCTATTTCAAGTAGCTCTCTATAAGCTTTAACGACAGACATCTTTAAAACATCTCGAGAAGAAACTCTCACAGGTCCAATATAAGAAAATCCTGATTCTCTTCCTGAAGAAGAATCAGATGTAGATCCTGAATCTGTATTTATCTCAACAGGTTGGTATCCTGATCCAAGTGATGCAAACAGAGAAGCTGCTGTTAGGCTCTTTATCGCGCTTTGATTTCCACCTATTCCTCGCTTAGATGCGGAAGACATTGATCTGACAATCTCTCTGAAATCCTGAAGGACTCTGGCAAAGAGAACTTGAGGAGACAACTTAGTGTCTACACCAAGTGACATTATTTCTGTTAAGTAAGATGAAACTTCATTAGTAAAAGACTGATATTGACTTGAAAATGTCTTTAGTGCAGCTTTCTTAGGCTGCGTTCCTGCAGGAGTATCAACTTCTTGGATTGCAAGATCTATAAAGTATTTCTTGCCAGACGCATATGGAATCCTTGAATCATCTAATACAGTATCAACTTCAAATGGCATCACAATAAAGCTTCTATCAGATGTCTCCTCACCAAGTGCCATATAGTCCAGGAAAGAGCTTTGAAATGCAGAAGATCGTCCTAAACCTGTTTGAAAGAATTTGGATACAACATCAGCACTTGCAGCAGGAGACTCTCCGAACACTCTATCAAAAGGTGCATATTGATTAGAATTATAACTAGACAATTGAAGAAACTTATTTCCTAATTGGCTTCCGTTTAGCCTTCCAATTCCTGCAGATAATATCATTTCATTTGAGACTGAAGTAATTAGATGAGTAATGATATCCCATTGAACAGAAGCATCTTTGTATCGACCCTCGTTTAAGAGGCCTGTAACAGGTCTTATAGCGACTCTCTTGTCAATAAATGCACGAACTGTGCTGCTATTACTTCGGGAAAATACCTTGTCTACAGTGGGTATTTTATCACTTTCTTGAGGAACTCCATCAAGGTCATAAGAAAAATTTTCTGCAACTGAAAAGAGTGACTTTGTCTCCTGGCTTCTACTAACCTGACTGAGAAGTGTGGGATGAATTGAAAGAGCTGATGTTAGCATATCCTGCATAAGAAGTATTAATCTCGATGTGTTTGTGAGCATTTCATCAATTGATACGGCTCCAGGAAATGTGACTCTAATATACTCATCTAGACTAGAAGGAAGAGACTCTGCATTCGTCTTCTTAGAAGTCTCAGTTGCATACAAGAGAGATCTCAGAGAGTCAGCTGTTCTTTGCATTATCTGTGGAGACATTTTTAATATATTGAGACCTGTCGAAGCAGAGTTCGCAGCAACTAACATTTCTGATATTGCATCAATTTTCTTCTGAGTTTCAATTAACCTATTTTTTGCATCTTTTTTTGCAGCTGTAAACTTACCTTCAGGATCTTTTCCTGCAATTGATGCCACACCTTTAAGCAGAGTCTCCTTTAGTAATTGCCTCTCAAATTGACTCACCTCAATGCAGTCATCTATATCCTCTGGAGTAAATTCAAAAAAAGGAAGCCTAACAGAAGATATGATTTCAGGAGGATCTCCTGAGATGCTCTTTATGATTTTTCTTTTTGTATCATCATCTGTTGAATTCTGTGAAATACTAATAACATCTGATCTGGCAGATTCTCTACTTAGACTGTCAGATGCATCAATCGATATACCATCGATAAACTCCGGAGGATGTGTGGTGTTATCAAAAGGAGGTGTGTCATCAAATACAGGAGATTCTATTGATGAAATAACTGTATCAAGATTTGTATTTCTAAAAGATGAATTACTAATAATATTTGAAGTCTTGACAGGTATTGGCTGCGTCTCCACACTTGAAGCTATCTGATCTCTAAGTGATGCTTGATTTTGTCTCTGTCTTTGCTCCTGCTCCGCGAGCGCGCGCCGCCTCAGACGCTCTTGCTGCGCGCGTTGTGCAGCTGTTGGTCCTGAGTTTCCTCTACCGAAAGAAACTCTTGCAGGCCCAATTCTCTTTCTAGAACTAGTAGATGCTCTTCTACTTTTTTTCATAAGACTCACTGATCTCCAAAATAATAAGACTGCAAAGATAGACTTTTTAATAGAATATTTTTAAGATTAATCATCTTCTTCTTGATAAAATATCCAGAACAATTGGCATGGGATAAGAAGCCTTATTGATTATCTCTCCCGTGACAAGACCTGCGTCTCTTGACATATCTGATAATATTGTACTCACTCTGTATTGAACAGGAAATACTTTGCCCACATTAATCTCATCTCTAACCTCATAGCTGATTCCATCTGTAGTTGCGTTAGGAGAGACGGTCATCAGGGGTGTTAGAGTGTCTCTGTTTGTGATCACATCAACTCTGAAGCAATATATTGTTCTCTTAATATTGTCATCTGGAAGATTCCATCTTATGACATTGGCAGGACGCCCACCGCTAGATCTAGTGGCTCTTAAATTCAAAATTGGTGTGAGTGTCTTTGGAACTTTAACTGTAATAGTGTGAGAAATTCCTGTGTAGTATGATCCAGGTACAAAAGATCTGGTGGCTTCTCTCGCTATAGTTGTAGGACTCTGCATCTTGCCCGGTGATAATGAAAAATTCTCTGCAAATTTCTTTGCTGATATTTCTATTTTTCTCAATCCGTCTGCTGTCACTTTTGCTGTTTTTGCTGATGTAAATAGTGTCTCAGGATTTAATAAAAGTAGTTTTGCTGTGTAGACGTAAGTGTCACCAGGAATGAGAACCGCATCTCTTCTTCCAGTTATTTCTCGGGTTGCATTGCTATCAATAAATTGACCTGGAGACACAGAGGGCCAAATAATTCTATCACCAGTTCTGGCATTTTTTCGAGTGACTTCAAAAATAAGTAGACTAGAAATTTGATTTCTATCCTGCCTTAAATCAGACTTAAATAGATCAGATATTCCTTGGTTCTCAAGTAGTCTATTTAGATCATTAAGTCCGGTTGAATTAAACGAAGCTTCTAAGGTGAAAGAAGTAGTTAAATTACCTGGGCTCGGAGTCTGTGGTGAACTTATTCCTGACTGTATTGATGACTGTGATGACGGTGGAACTCTAAACTCAACAACCTCATCACAGGCAGACTCTGTTCTTCTTCCGTCTATGCTATCAAACTCAACATAATACTTGTATATTGCTCGATCTTGAACATTATTATCGATAAATTCGTAGTCTGCATCTTGAGACCCAATAAAATGAGAATCATTACCAGATGATGTTTTTATCACGTCATGATATCTTGAATCATTCTGCACTAGAGAAGTTGATAGCAACTGTCTTCTAAGTGTAATTCTAGATATATTTGGAGGAACATCAGAGACTCTAATGATGACTGAGTCTCCTATTCCTTGCTGAGACGTAATTGTGCAGTGAGTCTTTCTACGACTCGATCTTTTTAATGCTATATTTCTCTTTTTTCCAGAGCATACGACTTTTTTTGAAACTGGACATTTGCTACCACCCGCTCCAGAACTTACTGCTTCATACACTACAACATTTGGGTGAATTACAGTCGATCCAATTGCATCTACATAACTTATGCTGGAATCAGATGCCTTTAGTGGAATTTGAGCAACTTGTGTCCAGATAGATTTCACATCTGTAGGGTGTGGATAGCTTGGATTTATTATCATCCTATTTATCGTAACAGTATTTGCTAGATAGTCATTCTGTTTTATCAATAGTGTATTTTCATTAGATGACCGAGATGATAGCTTTATTGATGCAGGAGCTGCAGGAGCTATGTGTCCCTGGATCTGCTGCAAAATTCTTTTATTACTCCTCAATGAAGATCTAATAAAATCATTCTCATCTATTAATTGAGTATCTAAAAAAATTGTATCCAGAGACCTAATATCAATATCACTCATCTTGACGTTAAAAAATATCTGATATTCTTTGATGTCTGATGAAACTGATAATTTTTGAAGATCTGGTCCTGGTGAACCCACAGACTCAGGAGCAGAGCGATATAAAAAATTAATATCACTATTTCTTATAAAAGATTCAGGATTTTTTTGTGAAAGTTTTCTCTGTCTTCTATCAGAAGATAAACTTATATAGTTAGAATTAATGAGATCTCTACTTTTATCTATTATCACAGCTCCTGAATTAGAAATATCAACATCATCAGGAAAATATTTCCAATTTATATAGTCCGTAGGATCTAAAAGAGATGAAAAAATAACTCGACTAAAAATAGACTCCTCAGAATCTAAATTTAAAATCGAAGTATTTAAAGCTCTGTTTGCAACATAGGGCTGTGCATTAGCTACACTCACTACTGGAAGGCTATTGTACTGCTCATTGCTGAAGGAGATGTTATATTTTTGAAATTGAATTTCACTTTTAAATCCAATAATTAGAGTCTTGATAGGATTTACAATATCTGATGCTCCAGATGATCCTTCTATTCTTGCTGTTGTGCCAGGATTTCTGTTGTAAAGACTAAACTTTATTTTATTTATATTATTATCTGCAACAGTCTTAGTCTTAAGATAAAAATGAAGCTTAAAAGTCACAACACCGCTCGCGTCAAGAATATCTCCTGATGCAGGAATAGTTGCAGGATCTATCTTTATATCATTAACAGAAATGAAATTTTGTAATTCTATATCATTTGGTAAAATAAGAATATTAGTGTAAGGTATCTCAGGGAGCTGATCTGGGTCTTCATAGTTTATACTCATACATCAAGTTCCAAAGTAAAAATATTAAAATACTTCACTGATCCATCATTTGACTTTATTAGTTTTCCTAAAAAGAAGACATGCACTCCTGATGAGGTACCTCTGTCATTTGGAAAGACACCGTAGTCAATTATTGTGAGTTTTTTTACAGATCCATCGTTTCCAAACTCGAAGGGCTGGATCAAGATGTTGTTATCACGACTCGTTGGGTCCAGCTTAATCTCATATGACTGCTTTCCCTTAAGCTCCTGCTTGAGTCTATCATAAGTGATAATCTCAGGCTGATTGAGCCTTGCGTACTCTCCAAGAGCTATGCCTGATCTCTGTCCTAATCCTATCTTGTTAATGGGAGGAAGAAATTTATAATTTGGAAAGTGAGAAAAACGTCTATCGAAAACTGTGGCATCGAATGAAGCGAGTGTTGGTGGTCTAAATATGTCATCCTGGGCTATGTAGTTCCATGTATTAATTGGTGAAGCATTGTTGGCACTAAATGTCACCTGCTCAGAAGACAGCTCAAATCCCTGTTTGTACGAGAATATGTCCTCGGTTCCAATGATCTGATTATCAGTGAAGTTTTGTGTGATTCCAGACAAGATGTCATCAGAAAGATTAATTGCCTCTGATCCAGAAAGTGAAACTTTCACTCCTGCTCCAAGTGACTCTGTCATAAAGGAGACCTGATATCCTTTAAGATCATAGGATCCTGAAGAGAGCGCTATTTCAAAGGATGATATGGATCCTCGTGTAGACTCTACAACAATTCTATCCTGGTGCTTGCTGGATGCCTCAAAGTATATTCTTGAGTTAGCATTGGAGGCTACACCGTCTGACTCCTCCTCGTAGAATGCACCGGAGTCAGTAAAAGAGGCATAGGCGATCCTAAGATCTCCATCTCTTATCTGACTTCGCCCCTCGTCGGTGATCATAAAGTCCATCACCCTGGTCTTCTTATCTAAGATCCCTGCCATTTATCCTCTTCTGGTAAGTATTGATGTGTGTAAATTGTCAATTGGTGAACACCAAATTTAAGACATTCTAAATTGAGGCAGGAAATACAGGAACATAAAAGATTGACTGCTCAGGAAGTGGAAGAGATCTATCCTTCACTTCACCGTCAAAGTAGGGAAAGGAAGAGGTGCAGTACGGTGAAAGATTGATGCTGTTAGTTCCTGAGTAATCTCCCACAGGAAGTGATGCGCCTGTTAATCGATCAATAAATCTCACCTCAACAGGACCAAGTTGATTCTTATCTTCAAAGATTGTGAACTGTCTCTGCTCAAGCATATCCCTAAACTGTCCGTATTTAGTCCCAGAAAAGACACAGTTTGCATATTGAGGAATTGCATTGATAAGTCCATATCTTGTTCCTCTATAAATTTGACCGTATAGAGTGTTGGTAGAAGCGCTTGTTATTGGAAGATAACGAACAAATGGAAACACAGGAAAAGGATATGGAAAAGTAGGGTCGACATCAAACGGAAGTGGCGGATAAATGTCATACAAAAATAAATTAAATGAATATTGACACATATCCATAAAACCATCTCCAAAGCATCCTAAAAATCTCGATATATGATAATTTACACCTTCAATATCTAGACTAGGGCTTATGAAATTATAAACACCGTCATATAATGGACCTGCATATGCATATTGACCAGTATCATCATCAGATGGATTTGTATCAACTGCAGGAGAAGACTGTGGATAGAAGAATCCATTATTATTAGGTGCAAATCCAGAAAGACCGCTCTTCGTAAGCCCTCCTGGCCTTATTAGAGATGAGGTGGTAGATGAGATATTAGATCCTGTTATATACCCAATAGCATCAATCCTACCATCTACAACAGGACTTGATGTTGAAAAATCAACTCTTTTTACTCTTGAATTTGAAAATAAAATAGAGTTTATACTTTTTACTCTTTCTATATTTTCATAAAGTCCATTTTCAAATGCAAAGCTTCCAATAAAACTTCTATTAGAAGCTGACTCCAGCACAGCAGAGTTAGGCCCAGTGTATGACTCACCTGGTGCACCTATAAATAAGAAATTTACCTCTCCTGTGAAAGGAGGAACTGTTACTCTAGCGACTTTTGCTTGGCTACCTGAGTATTTCATTAAAACATCTACAGGATTTAGTTGCATAGAATCATAATACTGTGCACCTAAATCAAATAGTCT
>Ga0214923_10005790_pt1 | contig 14182 bp, 10 predicted proteins | sample LL1510_MetaG_FD_177993 | JGI IMG/M metagenome (GOLD analysis project Ga0214923, IMG submission 177993) | Freshwater microbial communities from Lake Lanier, Atlanta, Georgia, United States - LL-1510 | ecosystem: Environmental > Aquatic > Freshwater > Lake | place: USA: Georgia | collected... | reverse complement strand
GGGGAACGGGAGGTTTTGACTGGAATCTTTGACCGGGTGGTGGTGGGGCGGGATGGAAAGGGAAAAGCGGTGGGGGCGGAGGTGGTGGATTTCAAGACCGATCAGTTGGAGGGGGAGAAGGAGAGGACGGAGCGGGCGGAATATTACCGACCTCAGCTGGAGGCGTATGCGGAGGCGGTGTCGAAGTTGACGGGATTGGATCGGGAGAAAGTGACGACGCGGATTGCGTGGGTCTGGGGAAGCTCCTAGGCCAAGACGTCTGAATGGAGTTCGATGTTTCGAGAGTGAGTGGTCGGCACTGACCGCCCCTTAGCCCAAGAAGTGGTCCCACCCCGAATCGAACGGGGATCCGCGGTTTAGGAAACCGCTGCTCTATCCTTTTGAGCTATGGGACCGATCAACGACTTACAAAAGCACATTTGACACTCTCATACTGGTCTCCTATACTTTTAAACATGGGAAACCTCATAAAAGTACAAGGAATCGTCAATCTCCGTAGAGACGTCGAATCCGGGATCTTTTACACGGTGATGCGTCATGAAAGTAAACTTATAACCCGAAGTTTATCCACCAAGTCTAAAACCACCGCACGCCTCCGCCATGCCAATGTCATGGCGGCCATCCTTGCCCCGCCAGTTCAGCCCACCCCAACCGCCCAAATGAGCGAGGTGATCGAAAGGTATAAAAAATTCATCACGGCGCATCCTGACCTGAAGCCCCGCAGCAAGCGGTACCGGATGGAGACGCTTAACTGCATCATAAGGTCCTGGCCGGAATTTTCCGGAGTGAAGGCCGAAGAGGTGACGATGGCGGACTGTGAGGCCTGGCGGGACAGGCTTTTGTTTTCGGGAATGTCGGCCCCACGTTTCAACGGTTGTCTCTGCACGCTTCGGGGAATATTTCGCATCGCGATCAGCATGGGTGTACGCAAGGAAAATCCTGCAACTCTGCTCAAGCCCCGGAGGGTAAAACCCCGCAAACTTAATCTGCCGACTCGGGATGAGTTTCAGCAGCTCATTGCCGAGATGAGGCATGCCGGCGGTCGGTGGAGTCAGTATGCGGTCGATTTGGTGGAATTTCTGGCCTACAGCGGTTGTCGTCTTGGGGAGGCCGCGAATATTCGTTGGCGGGACGTGGATATGGCTTCGGGGACGATGATCATTCGCGGTGATCCTGAAACTGGGACCAAGGGGGGTGGGATACGATCGATTCCGATCTTTCCGGCACTGGAGGAACTGCTTCGGAGATTGCCCAGAAGCAGTGAAAGAGTGCTTCATGCCGCCAGTTGCTATGCAGCGATTAAGCGGGCATGTGCAAAATGTGGTCTGAGCAGACTCACGCATCACGACTTAAGACACTTGTTTGCCACGAGATGCCTCCAGAGCGGGGTCGATGTTCCCACGGTTTCCCGCTGGTTAGGCCACAAGGATGGCGGGGTATTGGTTTTGCAGACCTACTCGGAGTACTGCTCCGCGCATTCCCAGGCCATGGCTCAAAAAGTGATTCTTAAGTAGATTTATTCCTTTCCGCACGAAGCCAGGCAAAGAAAACATCGAAATGCACCCTGATGTGCCGGATGCCCGGCACTTTGCGAAGTGTGCCGTCTTTGGTTTTGCGTCGGATCGTTTCCTCGTCGCAGCAGGCTAATTTGGCCATCTCTTTGACAGTAAAAACCAACCCTTTGTAACGAAGTGCCTCAATAAGGACAGATCGGTCCAACTTCGCCAGATCGTCTGCTGTTGCTCCTTTAAGTATGATTTCTTTCAAGCTTGGGGCTCTGAATTTAAATCCACGTCTTCGTCTCCTCCGCAACCCGCGAGGGCAGTGGGTGGATGCCGTGAAAGGCAGCAGACTCGGATTAGCAAACGTTTTGAACAAACCCAGTAAAGGGTCGGTTCCCTGTGGTCCAGTAATATTGTTCATAATTTTCCGATGTCTTATGTAAAACCGGATTCGTCAATAGATATTATTTAAAAAAGCGATTCCATATGCCGAGAGGTTCTTGTGAAGGCAGGCGGAGTAGGAGGGCATGGTTTATCCCATTTGGGATATGAATTTAAATCCTCTGGGTATTTAAGATTGGCTAGGTTTAATTCCGATAAACATAGTGTTGGATTCGGATGAATCGTTGTTTCTATTCAGACAAAAAGCTGTTCTATCTACGTAAAAGGATAAATACTTGTTAATGGCTTGGGTTTCAGTTCACCTAATTAATGGGAAGATTCAGCCACTAGAAAGATTCCCATTTGTTCTAGGCAGCAGTCCAGATGTTGATTTTCAGTGCCCTGGCGAGGGGGTTCCAGCGCAAGCCATATGGATTCAACCCAAGGGCAAAGGAATTCAGGTAGATCTTGATGCCGGACACGGATCAATAACCAATTGCCTGCTGAACGACCAAGCTATGGTTCCAGGCGCAATCCTGTCCCCAGGCACGGAAAACCTTCTGCAATTGGGGTACAACCCCATTCTTTTGCTTAACACCAAAGATTTAGAGACATGGGTGCATCAAAATTCACCGCCTCGATTTACTTTGCGATCTCCAGGCGGGGCGCAATACGGTCCGTGCAATTCCCAAGAGCTTAATATTGAACTTGAGACCATTGGCCCTGAATGGGCGAATTCAATGATCCATCTTGAAGGGACTCAGGTTGCGATTCCTCTTGAAACTTGGAAAAAGGGTGCAGAGCTATTTCAGGTTGATCCAACTTGGTCTGTTCAAGATAAAGATTCTGCAACCGCAGGGGAGTATACGTGCCCTTTTTGCTGGGAAAGTTTTGACGCCCCACAAGTCAAGGCCATTGCCGTGCATGAGGATTTGCGAGGGGATCGCTTGCTAGGACCTGATGCCATGATGCGATTTTCCCCCACCCGCTTTGGTCCTGCGGGACAGCCTGAAGATGCTTCGGGCGAGCCTTGTCCCGATCGTGCCTGCCCTCACTGCCATCAAAGGCTACTTCCAAACTTTCTGGAAATTCCATCCAAAATCATATCTTTGGTCGGAAGTGCACGTTCAGGGAAGTCATATCTTTTAGCTGTATTGGCACTATTTCTACCAGATTTCCTAGCGGGTAAACTCAACATCCGTTGGGAAGACCATGATCCTGAGGGCAATATCCTCTTGAATGATTTAAAGAACCGCTTACTCGCAGCTAGTGACCCCGAAGTGGCAGCTATCGCAAAAACAGCTGTCGGGGGCGTAACTTATATAAACGTCCAGCGCGGCGGGCGGGCCGTTTCCATGCCCAGGCCCTTTAGCTACCAAATCAGCCGAAACTCGAGCGATAGTTTGGTGGGTATTTTCTACGATAATGCTGGAGAACATTTCACTCCACAAGTGGCGGCAGATCAGAACCCGGGAGCACTGCATGTCAGCAAGGCCTCGGCAATTATGTTTCTTTATGACCCGCTAGGGAACCCCATGATCAAACAGCGCCTTCGGGGGCTTGGAGTTGAGGATCCCCAGATTCATTCAGACTTTTCCGACTATCAATCCGTGATTTTAGCAGAAATGAAAACCCGGATCGCTCGGATGAGAAACCTTGGGCCGGATGCACAGCTTGATGTGCCGTTGGCCTTCCTAGTTGGCAAACACGATGCGTGGGGGGACATATTTGATGATCCGAAGGCTCAACCTCGACCTGTAGTTAGCAACGGCAAGTTCGATCTGGAAGCCATTGAAGAAAACTCCTGGCAGGCACGCACTTTTCTAAACCATTTCTGCCCATCTGTTGTGCAAAACGCAGAAGCCCTTGCTCCAAATATCAAATATTTCCCAATCAGTGCCTTTGGTCATACCCCCGTACCTACCGCCAAGGGCTTTGCGCCGGATCCACAACGGATTAAGCCCCGATTGGTCGAAGCCCCCATCCTTTGGATCCTGCATCAGATCCGGCCCGATTTGGTGCCAATCTTATAAAAACGTGCCACAGCAGCTAATCTTCAGCAGCGCTCCTCGGGGATACCATCCCGGGGCATCAGGCTACTGCACCGTGGCGCGATCCGAAAATATGCGCCCGGGTCTCATTCAACTCCTCGAACAATCGAGTGTATACGCCCACCGAACTTCAGCTCCTCATCCTGAAATATATAGCTATCGAACAGTGGTTTTAACCGGAACCACCTATAAAATTCTGAGTGTGATTCGGGAGGCGGGGTTGGATTTCACGGGGCGAACCAATTTCCTTGCCCACCATCTTGTCTTCGATCCGGGTGAATCTGTGGGCCCAAACTCCCCTGCGGAGATTTTGCTTTTCTGGGATGGATGGAGAAGCGTTTGGGAGGGGGAGCCAGAGAGTCTGCCTGTAGTTTCCATCCCCTCGCTGCAGACCTTGGAGCCACCCGCTAAAAACTGGGGGCTTCTCCTTGGGGATGCCGCCTTGGCTGCCAGTCCCTATGCATTTTCCGCGGGGTGCTGGTGGATCAGTGAACGTTACCAGGAAAAACAGATTTTGACGTTAATGGGCGAAAGCCTCCGTTTAAATGAAAGTGAGCAAGAGCTTTGGTCTCGTAGCTTTACTACCTATGTAGGACAAATTTTAGATCCTCAACAGTACAATTGGAAGGGATGGAATGGACGGGACAAAAGAAACGAATTTGGAGGTAAGGCAGCCGAGTTAAATCTAGATAGACCGAACGATATGCCCTCAGGGCCAACACAAATGCAACAGTTGGCAAGTAGCGGTTTAAGAAAGAGAGAAAGTAAACCGAATGAAATAATTAAGCATCAAGAAGTTTCTACTGAAAGCACAAATAGAAACAGAGGCAGTTTTCCCCAAAATTATAAAACGGTAAATAAGACCTACGCCAAGGCAACCAGGAAACCTTCATCCGTAAAACTTATTTTGGGAATCGGTTGTTTTATTTTTGCTACTATCCTTGCAAGTAGTGCATTTCTAGCGACTAAAATAACCGAAAGAAGGAATACTGAAAAACGGCTTGTTTACCTCAATGAAATAAACAGATTTGTTAAAAATAAACCAGAAAAGGATCAAAGTTTTTCAACAGAAATTCCAGAAATAAACGATCAGAATCAAAAGAATTCATGGATAAGGTTGCGAGCAATTTGTGTGGAAGAAAAATTGAGCGACGATGGACGGATAGATTTAATATTCCAAGGCGAGCAGATAAAAAAGAAAGATCCAAAAATGGAGCTCGCGATCCAGGAGATAGTAAAAAATTATACCCAAAAAGTTAATGAGGAGGCTTATAAAAAGAAAAAACTAAAAGAAGAAAAAGAAAAGCAAGAGGAGCAAAAAAGAAAAAAAGAAGAAGTAAATCTGCGCCTTGAGGCAGCTCGAAGTGTAACAGTTCCAAATGTAAATGAGGTTTCTCGAGATACAATTACGCCGAAACGAAAAGTATTAAATCTCGTATTCAAATATATAAATGGAGTCGATATGTCTTCTGAATTAGGAGATGATTTAAAGACTTATTTTGTAACTGAAACAGGTCAAGAAATAACAAGTTTTGATAAAGTAAAAATAGTTAAACAAGATGGTTTTTTAGAAAAGTCATGGAGAGACATACCTGATTACGTTTTAAGTAAAACGGATAAAACCATTTTGTTTCAAAGCTTCCCGACAGATAAAAACAGTGCATGGCTAACAATTGCACAAAATAAAACGAATTCCCTAGTTCTTATAATTCCAAATGGAAAAACAGTGGAAATCGCATTAACTGGCAAAGAATATGAATCTGCCGGTAAATTAATCTCTGCCGCAATTCAGCTGCTTGGTGAAGATTCCCAAATTCTGTTCAATAGCCAGGTTCTTAAAAACGAAAATATTCAAGAACTGAGTGGTGATGGCATTTATGAATTTATAAAAGCAGAGCAAAGAAATTATTTTAATAAACAAATAGAAAACAAAAAGAAGGAAGTAAGTATCTTTTCCTCAAACACAAACCTAAACCTATCAATTTTAAATAAATGGAATAATGAAACTGTCCTTGTCGACTTTGAAAATATTAATGCATTTGCCGAAGGATGGCTTGAGGATGGCGATATCCCGTCGAACAAAAAAAGCCTAAGAGATAAAACAAATACTCTTTCAGTATCTGAACTTAAAAATATTGGAACCGGAAATATTCTCGTTAAAAGATTCCCCGATCTTAAAACAAACAAGTTGTCCTTTTCCGACTTCTTATTAAAAGCACAAGTGATTGTAAACGAGGCCCGCAGTGAATTATATCTAAATCCAATAACAAACTCTCTTAATACCATCAAAAAAAGCGAATTTAATGAAAAGTACAGACTTAATAAAACAAACGAACAAGATGCATTACAAATCCGGAAGATACTAAATGAAATAGAGCAAAAAGAAAAAAAGGTAAAAGAAGTTGACTTATTAAGTGAATTAAAAGTCCAGGTAATGTCATCAAAAAATGCAGCTAAACCTATTACCTTTATAATTAAGAAGGGTAATTAATGACCTTAAATAAGTTAGAAAAGCTCATTCAGGAGGCAAATGACGTCCTATCCGGAAAGCAAGAGGCAGGTCTAGAAATTGCCCGAGAAATTTCAAGTTTTAGTAAGAGTTGTAAAACTCGGCTTCAGCAAATTTTATTTTCGCTTTCAAATGGGGATGCCATTCAGGCTCTTCAGCTGGCTGAAGAGCCGCCAGCCATCCAGGATATCCTTCGCCTTCTTGGGTTTAACAAGGCTATGGAGTGGAAGAAATTATGCCAAACCAAAGGCTGGCCTACGCCCGAGGAACCTGATGACAACATGATTTTACAATTAAATGATGCGTATTCATTAACGGATAAAAACAAAGGCGGACGTAGCGGCCTTATAGATGCCTATCGGGGCAAGATGATGAAAGGCAATCGCCTTGAGGCACTTGCTTTACTAAAAGCGCATCTTCGGAAGTCCCCAAACGACAACTGGGCGCAGGGGGAGCTAAAAAATACCGAAGAGGCCGAAACACAAAGTCAGTACCAAAAGCTCCAAAAATATCTCTTGTCTGGCGATGAGTCGGGGGTGGTTGTCATAATGGACACTTTGGATCAAAACGGTCTTGGGCGCCCGAATGAGGAAAATTATCAGCGTGGGCATAGTGTCCGACAAACCTTTCGCAAAAAAGAGGTAGAAAATAAATTAAGCGAAGGCTTGGCTCGTTTGCGGAAATGGAAAGAAGAGGATCGCTGGGTGGAAGCCGTGCAATATTTAGATGATTTGCGGCAAAGGGCCAGGGAGTTTGAGGTATACCTGCCGCAGCAAGGCGAATTCTTTGAATTACTTAAGTGGGCGGACGCGCGTAGGGTCCAGGACCAAAGAAAGGGTCGAATTACAAACCTGGAAACTATGGTGCGCGATGGCTTGGCTCGATTAGAGGAGGAGCGAGGAAGGCAATTGAAAAAGCGCCGCCCCGAACTAGTAGAAAATTTGGCTGACTTAGATCGATGGCACAGGGAGGCAACGGAGTTAGCACATCGCTGGGAAGGAGGGTTAGAGCAGCGCCTCAATCGAGAATTATCCCTCTTGCGCGACGACGAACGATCTGCGGCAAGACGAGCAAATCTTGCGATTGTGGGAATACTGCTAATAGCAATGGGCTGCTTGCTGGCTGGAGGTTGGTTCGTTTACAGAGAAAATACAAAACAAAGCGAAAAAATGAGAATCGGTTCACTGATTAATGAGCGGGATGTCGTAGCCGCAGAGAGTTATCTTCAGCAAAAGGAAAAAGATCTTGAAGGAGAATTGTTGTCCGAGAAAGAAAGGCTAAAGGCATTTCTTGAAAGGGAAAAAGCTTTACGTGATCGAACAAAAGAGGAATTGAAAAAATTCTCTGAAACCCTCAAAAACCCAGAAAGGAGCTGGGGGGACGAAATCGCCGATTTAGACCGTCTTCGTCAACTAGTTGCTTCCCTTCCAAAAGACTTTCAAGCGGAGCTGTTATCCGAAAAGGATCGCTTGGAATCAGAGTGGTTGAAGGAAGCGGGAGAGAAAAAGAAAAAAATATCTGATAATGAAAAAGCAGAACTCTCAAAAATTGGGGAAGAATTGGAGAATGTTGACGAGGAACAGGGGGCTGCATATGCCCGGCTGCAAGCGCTTCAGGCCCGATTAGAGAGCGTTGCCGACCAAAGAACGGGAACGCTTGAGCCGATCCGTTCAGGCGAATCGGTCGCTTCGGAAATTCGTAAAATCCAACAAAAAATGAACGCAAAGAATAAGGTGGTTAAGACTATCCTTGATTTCCGCAAAAGACTTGTGGAGATGGCTCAAAAGGGTGATGTGGACGGATTCAAAGCAGTTTTGAATCAGATGTCCGAATCAACGGAAATCCCTTCCAGTATGGCTGAAAAGGCTAGAGAAGCGTCCAGCTTATCGAAAGATCCTGCAGTGCTTTTCGCAAGGCTTTGGATGCCGTACAAGGCAAGTGATGAGAAGACGTGCTCGCCAAAGCTAGCCAACTCAAAATTCTCCTTTCTTCCTTCGGGTCCTCCCTTACCCAAGGAAAAAGAGGCCGCGGAGAGACTTCTTGGGCAATTTATGGACGAGGTGTATGTTTATTTAGTTCCAAATCCAAATCGTCAAATATTTGTTCGAGGGAAAATTCAGAACTTTAAGCGCGAGGAGAACGGTGACGAATTCGCATTTAATATTTTTATATATGATCCCGAAAATTCAGCAGGCAGCGCAAAGTTCGTAAAAACTCCAAAAATAAAAGTGGCCTCAAGGGGAGGAGCTGCGACGTCCGCTCCGGAGCCACTATTTGAATTTCTAAAAAAGACAAAGATAATTGATTTTGCAAAAAAAATTGCCGGAGAAGAAGAGTATCCAAAAGCACCAGAGCCCTTTTTAGCGGGCCTTATGGATCAACTTATTACTTCGGAATCTCTCGATCCCTTGGGGCGTGGTTATGTAGCACGATGCCTAAAGGAACTAAGTGAGGCGGGGATAAGGTCAGAAACATTCGGATTGGAGTTTTCCCCAAGCCTGCAGAAGATATTTAGTGAACTTCAGAAGATGCCACCTGTAGAGGAGGGGGAATGGCTTTGGTCCCAAAAAAGAAAAGACATTTCTAAAATCGATGCCTACAAAACCCTTTTAGCATCAAGGCCTGAGTTTCCCGGCTTTGCCAAAGAAACTGTTTTTCTGGCTACCTTGGCCAACAGCCCGCCCCCCCGATTGGTGGGCTGCGTGGATGAGGGGGGAGTATTTCCCGATTTGGGTGAAGGGTATTTTCTTGTTCCTGAGGGCAACGGCGTGCGGGTGTTTAAGAGGGTAAGGCATGGCCTTTCTCCATTTTGTCCAATTTATAAGATTGAAAACGAGCCAACAGAAACAATCAAAAAAGCCGCTGCTCGAGCTGGTATTGATCAGGTTTTAACTGAAAAGCTTCTGCGGGATAATGTGCCTGCTTTCGCGGAAGGAATAAAACAATGAGTCAACAAATTCACCTGTATATACGCGGCAAAAAGTCAGGCCCTTTTAGCCAAAAAGAAATTCAAGAAAAACTATCTCGCGGAGAGATAGGTCTTTACGACAGCGCCATAGTGGGAGGCAGGAGTATCTTGGTAAAACAAATTGCCAGTAGTATGGAGCCGCAAGTCCAGCAAGCTAGAGATGATTCCTCAACTTCACCTCCGCCTCAGCATGCTCAGGATACTCCTCACCGTCCGCCCTCAGTTCCACGACCTCCCAAACTATTGGGAAAAGAAACTTCCGATCCAGTTCGAGAACTTCCCGAACCTTTTGTTTTAGCTTCACCGGGCAGTCGCTTGGCAGCTCAAATCCTTGACGGTCTTATTTATTTAATTTTGATAATCCCCATTTTTATAGGCCTTGCTTTGTTTTCCGAAAACAAAGAGCAAGATACAGCAATCGCTGTGGGATTGGTTTCAATGGGAGTTCTTCTGATGGTGGTTTTATTCATTATCCAGGGGGTTTTCCTTTGCAGCCAAGGCCAAACCCTCGGCAAGAAAATGATGGGCGTTCGTATCGTAAATTTTGATGACTCGGGGAACCCTGGGTTCGGAAGAGCTTTTTTATTGAGATATTGTGCCAACACGCTTTTGACTATGATTCCTTGGATCGGGTGGATTTACTCCTTGGTCGATATTTTATTCATATTTAGGGGGGACCGGCGGTGTATTCATGATCTTATGGCAATGACCAAAGTCGTTCAGGTTAATAAATCAGGCTGACGTCCCTTTTGACACCCGCCTTTAATAACCATAAGATAATTCAATGAATCAAGGAAACTTGTGGTCAAAAATGGATTTTGAAAAGAGCATAGGATTTAGGGCTGGGCGCTTTACCGCAGTCAACCCGTTTCTTGCTGTCCTAGCTGGGGCTGTCCTCACCGGCGTTTTCTATGGCCTTTTGTTGGCCCTGCGGGCTCAGAGCAAGGGTGAATTGATTGAATCCCTGACTCTTCCCTTTTTGAGACCAGGCAATCTTCCTACGGTCGTTCCGGTTGTTTTTATTTTTTTCCTCTCGATGATGATACTTTTCGTCAAGGGGCGAAAGGTGGCTCTACAACGGAAGGCCTTTGAATGGGCCGTGGTTCCCGCCCAACCTGATTTTGTTTTAGTGGAAGCGAGCGCCCAAGCGGTGCTCGACCGCGTGCACGGCATCATTGATCAACCTAAACAGTTCATCCTTTTAAATCGAATTGAGCGAGCCCTTTCAAACCTTCGGCATCTTGGCCAAGTCAGCGAGGTCTCTTCCGTTCTGCGAGGTCAGGCGGAAGACGATGAAAATGCCGTGGCAGCCAGCTTTACGCTTCTACAAGGACTCGTCTGGGCGATGCCGGTCCTTGGTTTCATTGGCACAGTGCAGGGCCTTAGTTCTGCTGTTGGAGGATTTGGAAAAGTTCTGCAAACGGCTGGCGATTTAACCGCAATTAAAGGTGCTCTCACAAATGTGAGTTCTGGACTAGCGACAGCGTTTGAAACCACATTGGTGGCCTTGGTTGCGTCTTTAGTGGTGCAACTGTGCATCACATTAAGGCAAAGACAAGAACTAGGACTCCTTGACGATTGTAGTGAATACTGCCAAAGCAATGTAATTTCAAAACTACGCATGGATGATCCCCGGCGCGGGTAGTCGGGCTTCAAACATGGCCCGGCCCAATGAGTAATCGCCTTCGATCTTCATTGGCTCCGCGGATAAGCTTTTTTGCATTTCAAGATATCATCACCTCCACATCAGGAATTTTAATCATTGTAGTTCTTCTCCTGGGAACATTCCTAGGTTCGGTTGCACCCGAAACTGCTGGTTCGAGTAAAACCCTCGAACCGAAACTGCTGGAGGAAAAAAAGAGGTTGGTGGCAGAAGTCGCACAATTACAGGAACTTCAGCAAAGTCTTTCTGAACGCGGGACGAATCAACCAATCGACTACGAACGTATTCAACAAACAAAACAGCGTCTGGAGTCGGAAAAGGCGAAACTCGAAGCTGAACTGCGCGGGAAGAAGGTGGCGAGTCAAAAAAGAATAGAGGAACTGACTGGAGCTATAGAATCCTCCGGACTAGCGCCCTTGGTCGGGCAAGTTGAGGCCTTGGCAGAAAAGAACGCAATGGAAAAGAAAATCGTAGTCAAACTTCAAGCCGAGCATGATCAGTTACAGAAAGCCGTTGAAAGAAATGAGGAAAAGCTCGCCAAGTTTGAAGCGGAAAAGGGAAAGGTCTGGTTACAGCCGCGTGTTCAAGATACAACAAAAGCCCCTTTGATCCTTAGTCTCGGCCCTGAAAAAGCCCAATTATACGAGTTCGATAAGCCCGATCATTCTCAAACATGGCTCTTGGGGAGTAAACAGACGGTTGCCGGAATCGTAGACAAAATCAAGCAGTACTCTCCACAAACTTATTATCTAGTGATCTTTTTGCATCCAGAGGGTGTTTCTGAGGCGAATGAAATTAGGGCAGTGGCAAAGGACAAGCTCGGGTTTGATGTTGGGTGGGATACCTTGGAACCCGGAAAAGTCCTGCAGACTGGCCCCCCGCCTGTTTTTCAATTAGACGAACCTGAACCTTTGCCAAGTTTGCCACCCCTTGAGCCATGAGATCGCGTCGATGGAACCAGGACAGTGGAGGAGGTAGTCTGGACCTGCTTCTTGACACCATGTGCAACTTGTTTGGAGGGATCGTTTTTGTGGCCTTGCTTGTTGCGTTGTTAGCCGGAGATGGGGCGAGCAAAAAGGTCAATCAAACTCTCCACCCTACGGAAGATCTGTTACAACGTGAAATCGTTAATCTTCAGGCTGATCGGGATGCGCTGCGACAAAGTATCGAAGAAGAGCAAAAAAAATCCGAGAAAAGCAAAGACTCCAAGGTATCCGCTGATCAGCAGGCAGTCTTAATTTTAAAATCCGAGTTAAATGCGTTAAGAGAAGGCCTAAAGCTGGTAGTTGAGAATCCCCCCAAAGGGCAAGACCTTGGGGAATTCCTGAAAAAGAATAAGGAACGAAAGATTCAACTTGAAAACGAGTCAGTTGCGCTGAACAACAAAGCTAAAAGCCTGAAGGAGGAGAAAGAGCGCCTGGCAAATCGGCTTGCTGATCTGGAAGAGCGAGGAAAGAAAGTCGCCAGCGAAAGGACACAAGACTTCCGTTTCCCACGAGAAAGGCCCACAGCCAAAAAACGCCTTTGGATACTTGTACACTATGATTCATTTTATCCCGTATTTGATCTTCGGGGGTCTGGAAGCATGCGACTGGATCTTATCGATGTCAGCGAGTTACCCGGGAAGACTGTCATTCAAGCTATCCGCGGGCGTGGTTTAAAGAGTGCGCAAGAATTCTCTGACTGGCTAAGCGGCCTTAATGCTTCCGAAATGTTCCCTGTCTTTGTTGTTTACCCTGACTCATTCTCCAAATACATGACAATCAGAGATATAGCACTTAAAAACAAAATCGAGTACGGATCAAAATTTGAAGAGGAGGGGGAGCCCTTGACCCTAGTTACTGAAGGTGGATCCCGACCCGGCGTGCAATGAGTAAAAACGGCCTTTTCTTTTTTTGGGTGACCGTTGGGCTTGCTCTCCATGGGAATGCTCAAATAAATATCGCAAAAAATAACCAACCATCGGTTGTATGCGTTACCACAGTTAATGACGATGGAACAGGACTTGGATCAGGATTCTTTGTTGCAGATGACATGATTGCGACAAACTGGCACGTTGCTGATAACGCAAGCGAAATAGAAGTTCAAACTTCTGATGGGAAAAAATGTGCGGGAAAACTATGGGTGGCATCGCCGCGAAATGATCTCGCAATCATCAAGCTTAAGGAGCCCTATGGAAAAAATAGAATTGTCAAAATACGCTCTGCTCAAGCTCAAGAACTGGAAACAATTTACGTCTGCGGGCATCCAGAAGCCCTATCATTTTCATGGTCTAGTGGGACGGTTGCCAACTCCAAGCGAATCCTTTTTCCTCAAATTCAAAATGCTCCCAAGTGCCCCTTAATACAATTGAATGCAGCCATCTCCCATGGATCAAGCGGAGGTCCCATGTTTGATGCTAAAGGAAATCTTTTGGGAATTGTAACCGGCCAATGGGAAGAAGGGCAGAACCTCAACTTTGCAATCCCGACCGAATATCTTTTAGAACTTATAAAAAAAAGTCAGAATATTGATGTAACTAGAAAAGAGATCTGGGAATCACGGGAATGGAAAAAATGGCGTAAATCCATGGCCTCAAGTTTAAGTTGGGATGAAAAGGTAGTTGCGGCGGCGGAGGTATTTGATATCTATGGTCCATTGGCAATGATTTATGTCGACTTGGGAGCCGCAGCCTATAAGGCAGGCGAGACAGAGATTGCTCGAAAGTCTTTTGCTCTGGCGACTCATTATGAGCCAGACAACCCTAGAGCATGGGTAGGCATGGGATTGGTTGAGCTTAAAGACGACAACAAGCAAAAAGCCATTAGTGACTTTGAGAAAACAATCCAACTAGGAAAGAGTGATGAGGATGTTATTGTAACTGCTTGTCAGGGGTTGGAGCGTACTGGGGCAAGAGACTTGGCTTTAAAGCACCTCAAGACTGCAAACCGAGTGAATCCGAATTGGAGCAAGGCAAGTGAAGCTATTCGTAGGCTTGAAGAAAAAACCGAGCTCACCCGCCTCCGCACCCAATACGGTGACACAGAAAACGCGATACCTGCAAAGAGCAAAAATGGCAAAGCCACCGCAGATGAAGAAACAAAATGACAGGCTGGAACGCACCGGCGC
>Ga0214923_10005788_pt1 | contig 14186 bp, 19 predicted proteins | sample LL1510_MetaG_FD_177993 | JGI IMG/M metagenome (GOLD analysis project Ga0214923, IMG submission 177993) | Freshwater microbial communities from Lake Lanier, Atlanta, Georgia, United States - LL-1510 | ecosystem: Environmental > Aquatic > Freshwater > Lake | place: USA: Georgia | collected... | reverse complement strand
CGATACCAATTTATGAAGTCTTGCTTACGCTGCTTTGAATTCATAAGTTTTCGTATCAATAAAAGAAGGAAGATATCGAATTTCGATATCAAGATCAGATCTTACATACTTCAGAGCATTTTTTAGCTTACGTTCATGATCATGTCTTTTTTCGTAATTCTCTAAAGAATTATGACTGATTAACATTATACCTTTAGTAACTCCCATTTCGCCCAGTTTATTGAGAATAGCACCAACACCATTATTGTAACTGGCATTAGAACTGATACCAATAATTGCTATATTTTTCTCATCATTTGGATTGTATTTTCTGTCAAGTTTCTTTACTTCTGCAGAAACTTCATCGTTTGTCCACTTCTTAAAGTTGTGAGTTCTAAGGATTTCTTCTTCTTTGATATTCTTTTTAATAGCAAGAAGATTACCAGAAATTTCATTAGGACTCCAATACCTGTTTAGATTAGCTAAACAAACATCAGAAAAATACTTAGAATTAATATCGCCGCCAATGCGATCGTAGAGATTCAATATTGCTTTTTTACAATCTTCTTTAGTGTTTCCTTTTTTAATTTTTTCTTGATGATTCATCTCATAACCAAAATCATCATAATTGGCTTGAGAATCTTCAAACTCAGAACTATTGATATAGATTGCTGGAATGTTTGTCCATCCTGCTTTAAGAGCAGCATAACTGGTGTGATTACCATCCAAAATCAATTGGCGGTCAATTTCAACACAAATAATAATAGGAGAAATGCTCTTTCTGGCTCGAGCAGGATCAGAAACCATTCTTTCTACAATTGAGTCTACATGTTTCTGATCAAATTGTTCCAAACGCACTTGGTTTCTTGGTAGGATAGATAGTTCTTCAACGTTAGCTTCTACAATATCATAATAACCATTTTCAATACGTTGTTTAACACGCATAACCAAATTATGGTTTGCGACTCTTAGTGCGCTATTATCTTCATTGATAGCTTCTTTAGTATTAAGCCACTTAGTGGCAGAGGAAATGGCTGATTCTGAAAGATCTTCAACACTACCCATGCCTTTACCACCGCCTTGGTTATTATTATACCATTTCGGGTTAGAAGCAGCCTTTACTTTCGAAAGAATATAATGTTCTAGCGTCAAACATTCTTCTCTGGATCCACGCCAAATAACACTTTTGCGCAGTAGTCCATTAGACCAGGCATGCTTTAAATCAAAGTCTTTAGAAGAAAAGTTATAGTTGTCGTCTTCGTTTTCTGTTTGATGAAAACCGACATATCTTTTACCATTAACGATATTAAACCAACCATAGACGATAGCTTCGTATGTCACGTGAGTTCTCCATAAAGTTAGAAATATAGTATACTACGTTTTTAAAATTTATCAACACCTTTATACTCGACGAAACATTCGATACATCCGCCTTTGCCCTTACGATTCATCTGTCCCCAGATATACGGATCTAAAGTATCCATGTCATTCTCTAAGATATCTGGTCTTATGAGAGGGAACATCGCAAGCTGGGCTGTTTTCTGTCTACAGATCATCTTAAATCCGTATTTCTCATAGAACGGAACAGCGTCTAATTCTGCAGAGACTCTAAAGTATTCAGCCTTATTATCGAATGCATGCTGTAATGCGTAGTCGCAGAGGAGAGATCCAACTCCTCTGCCACGAAACTTATAGAAGGTATGAAGTAATTGTAGATTAGCGACTAATGGTTTACGCTTAGAAATAGTAACAACGATAGCGCCAGCTAACTCATCGCCATCCCATGCACCAATACAGAGATCCCAATGCTTCATCATGTCGCATTTGGCAATAAATCTCTTTGCGAATCTATCTTCTTTTAATTTTGTTAAATGAGCAACGAATTCGTCACGGCTGGTTGGCCGCAACTTCATGGAATTCACGCTGCTTCTTGCCTCTTGATTTGTCATACTTTGTCTTTTCCCAAGCAAGATACATTTCGTGATCATATTTAAATTCTGGGAAAGTATATTTGTCGTTCATTAAAATTTCTTGAACGTCAGGTCCACCATTAAGAGCAGCATCAATAAACTTCTCAACAAATTTAAACGAGTCTTCTATTTCCTTGCGTTTAATAGAAGAACGGAAACAACGGAACTCAATTGTTCCTGTGTGCTTCATACAATATGTATTGATTGCATGTCGGAAAGGACGTCCCATAGAAACGCCATCTTTACCAGCAGCATGCAAACGAATAAAGTCTTCAAAATTATTTGCTAGATTAATAATATTAGCACACATATAATCTGGCATAGGACGACCGCCATCCCATTTCAGATAAGTCTTAGCAGTCTTAGATCGAGACATATTTGAATCTTGTTGAAACTGATAACAACGATCAATAACGACGTGCTGATTTTCCTGGATATATTTCACAAGACGTTTTAGTGATTCAATGTCGTCTTTTAATCCTGGAACATATACGTGAAGATGACCATGGTTGACGCATGAAGCAGTAGGACTATCCCCGTTTCTTTCAAAAACATTGTATATATCAAATATACGATCGACCTGCTCCTGCCACGTTTTAGTTGGTTTGGTATTAACCTCTCCACCAACTGGTGGTTCCAACCCTAAAGGATCGCAAGCAAGACCACGATAATCACCATTAAGATTTACAATATCTGTTTCTGCATATTCCCATTTACCAAGATGTTCTGGTATAACTAGATCTCGAGAGATGTCACCCCATTCAATTTCAAACCCCCAAGTAAAGTTCTTTGGGTCATATTTCATTGCAAATCCTCAACCATTGGAAATTCATACTTATTATAGCTTATTAATTTAAAATTTTCAACAATAAAAACTTCATACATAGGAGCAGCTACTTGGATATCTAATCCGCTTCTTTTTGAATATCCGCTGTTGATGCAAATATAATACCATTTGCTCCATAAGAATAATGTAACGGTCTAGCTTCGTTACGAAAAGCAGTAATTACTTTATCTTTATCTAAAGTGCATACAGACATACTTGCTGGACGAAATTTATGTAAAGGAATCTCGCCAGTTTCTAAACATCGAAGAATCAATTCGCTATCATTCTTAGTGATAACATCATATCCAAAAGTATCTTTCCACTGTTCTGGGTTCTCCTGAGAGATAACTCCATTATGAACAATAGAAAGTTCTTCAGTTGCCATTGGTTGGTTGTAAGCAAGATCGCTAGTTGAATAGCGAACATGTCCAATACAATAAAGATTACCATCTTCATTGACCCAACTAGAAATGTCTTGATTGTTTATGAATGTGCAAGCATTAACAGGTTCTTTAATAGTATGAACCTTGCCACCCTTAACATAAGAAACTCCAGTGGCATGTTTACCACGAATCATTGATTGCACAAAGAGCCGACGAACAAGTTCGAACTCTTGCTCGCTCGGCTTTTTGATTGCTATTCCTAGCACACCGCACATCAGAAGAATGACTCCAATGATGCTACTTCAGTTCCGCCGTATGGATCTTTCATACCATGAGCGGTAAGATAGTCATACCATTCTTTATCTTCCCACATTCCTGGCGAAACTCCATTCCACAATGGACGATGTAAAGGATGATCTTTATTAGTACGACGATCTTCTACAAATTGTTTACGTAACATTTCGTAATCATAAGATTGCAATTCTAACATCTTTTCTCGGAAATAACAAACTACAGATATTCTTTCATTAGTAACATCGTCCGGATTGTTAAGAACAATAGGAGTATTACCATGAATGATTTCGTGGTTGTTAACAAGGAGCAAATCGCCGGGACGAACATTAACAGCAACACGATACTCAGGAAATACGAGATAGCCACCAGTATATTCTCCTGTGCCTAGAACAAGTAGATTAGAAAGACCAGTATCAAGATCGCCAGCATCTCGATGACAGGCAGTGCGGAAAGTTTTATTAACTGTTACAGTTGTGAATACTGTTTCAGGAACAAGGAATCGAGGATCTAACTTATCAGCAGCTGCTCGCTGGTTACCCCAACGCCAAGGTAATAATTCCTTGAAACCTTTATTTAATGATTGGAGGAATGGGTATGCAAGTTCGAAAAGTTCTGGATGCTTTTCAGTGTATGACGTTGCACGCCCATAAGGAATGCGAGGGTAACGATCGTACCAACCAGCAACACCTGAGAATACTGACTTTGCATAGTTAGTTGTTGACGCCCATTTTTCTGCAACCATTCTTGCTTCTTCACAGACATCCTCCTTAGATTTATTAGATAGACCATCAACCCATTTATCAAACCAACCATGATATTCTGGATAGACTTTCTGAACTTCTGAACGTAACCAAACAGTACCACGTGTTTCGTCGACTGGTTTATATTTAGGATCATTATATTTTGCACGAATACTTTCAATTGAAGTATCTTCGAACAATGAAGCACCATCATTCATTAAGAACTCAAGAACTTCCATTTGATATGGAGAAACCCAATCTCTACCACCACGACCTTCAGTGGAAAGCATTTCGCCACGAGGACCAGCAGCAAGACCACGATTCTGACTTTCTGTTGCAGCCCCTCTCAGACCACGATAAGCACTATCCTGTTCTTCTTTACTGAAATAATTTTTACGAAACTTGAATGCAATACGTAGTTCATCATTACCTTTATCGCATGTATCGCATTCTTTCATACCACAATCTGCTTTCTCGAGTGGATCGCAGAGAGGAGGCATATAACAATCGGTGTCTTCTTCGATTAATTTATCATAATGACTTTCATCGACGAAAATACCTAATAGATGTTCGCAATCATGTTTTGTCTTTGCTACAATACGTCTTACCATCACTCATCCCCATAAAGAATAGATTTAATATCAGGCGGTCTCCAACCATCTGGTTTTAATATCTTACCATCAGCACGACGAACTGGTTTTCCGTCAACTAATTTTGCCATGTTGCTTTTATGGACGGCATCGAAGATTCTATCCAAGGGAATACCGTAAGATGCAGCAGTCCCACAGACAATGTAAATAATATCAGCCAACTCTTTAGCGATATTTTCCAAGTCGTTTTTGCATTCACCCTGTATATATTCTTCATATTCTTCTTTCAAAAGTCTAATACGTAAATCACGTTCTGCAGGTTCAGGAAACTCAGGTTTTGTTCCTACATTCTGACCTACTGCTGTTTGAAAATCTTTAACATCTTGAAACATATTACTCATTCATCCACTCCGGAGGGTTACGGTTTTTCCAACTATGAAGATGAGTTTTACCCATCTTATAATAATTACGATAATTTGTTACAGGATCTGATGAAATAATATATTCTTCTGCCATACAAGAAGGCATAGTTGTCATATCATACTCCTCTAGTTTCTTAGGCGGAGACTGAAGCATATAAGATATCTCGCCAAAACATTTATGTTGTTTTTCATAACGATGAGTATATTCCTGCATCAATGCAAAGAAATGATCAACTAACCAATTATAATTCTCGATACTTGTGCGAGCCCAGACAGCACTCGGATGATTAATGTGTGTAGCTGAATATATAACTTCTTCACGTGCATCTCCTAATATCCACCATTTTTTCTTACGAGTTTTTATAGATCCATCTTCTTGTTCAACCTGGACTTCTAACTGTATTTCTCTACCATCTAGAATACGATGCGCAGTAGAAAGAAGCTGAGCAGATTCTAAGATCATCTTCACAACGTGACGATCTACCATCCACTCTGCTGCTTGAACAGGATTCTCAGAAAGATAAAATATATTCATTAGTTATCATACTTTAGGAACAATTTAACTAAAGTATAACCTACAATCAATATAATAGCAAGCCATAACCAACTAGAGATATATTCTAATCTCTCGTTGAAGTGTTTATTTAACATTTCAAAGTCAAAATATTTGGTATACTTCATAATTTAATCCTCATTTCTACTTTCTCACCATCACGCCATTTCTTCAGAGCTTTATCTCTATAATATCTATTGGCTCTATCATAAAAACGAATACCATCTAGATGATCCATTTCGTGTTGAAAAACTCTAGCAGACATACCTGTAAAAGTTTCAGTTCTAGTATCACCATTTGGAGTTCTAAATCTAACACGAATATGTTGCGGTCTTTTTATTTTAACTAACATTCCTGGATAAGACAAGCATCCTTCTTCTAAAGATACTTGTGCTTCGCTTGGTTGAATAATTCTAGGATTGAAACAAACGAAATTTTCCGGAGCACCTCTCATAGCAAAAACTCTAAAAGGATATCCTACTTGATTTGCTGCTAAACCCAAACCATTTTTTTCATACATTGTTTTTACTAGTTCTTTAGCAAACTCGATAGGTTCAACTTGCGGCTCATCAAAATTAAAATCGTTGCATTTTTTATGCAGATATCTATTTTCAAGTTCCATAATTACCTCAGAGTAATGATTTAGCGAACGCTTCTCTATTTGCCCAACCATGTCCAGCACGTGGGTTTTGTGGTGTATAATGAACTGGGCGTTCATAACCAATCGCTGCTTCTAATGCTTCGTCAATATTTTTAGCAGCAGAAAGTTTCTTACCAGTTCCTTTTTCAGAACCTTTACGTAGTTCCCAATCAGCAAATCTAACTTGCGTATCTAAATCGTGAATTGGTCTATTACGATCAGCAGCAAATTTCATAAGATCAGTTAGTCTTCCTGGTGAATGAACTCCAGTTGCCTTATCATAATAATCTCTCCATTGTCCAATACCAAATGCTGTTTTTTGATCGCCCCAAACATTTGTGCGAAGATCAGCATATGATTCCTGCATAAACTGCCCAACCATAGCAGCTGCCTGATAATCTTTCCAACCTAGATCCATTAGAACTTTCTTGGCATATAATGGGCGATCTCTGCCTTTTAATGTATTAGCGTCAATCTCTACAGTTATTGGTGGTGCAACTTTTTCGATTGCTATTTTAGCAACATCCTTTGCCTTTTCAACAACAGGAATTGATTTAGCAACAACCGTTTCTTTTACAACTGCAACGTTAGCAGAAAGAAGTTTTTTTATTGCTGCAAGCGTTTTCGTGCCCAAATCGCCATCAATTGGTCCTGGGTCATATCCTCTTTCTTTGAGTTTCTGTTGAATTTCTTTTACAACCTTATCCATTTTTACCCCTGCATCTGTGAAAAGTTTTTATTTTTAACGAATTTAATAACGTTACTAAATTTCTCATTCATATGTTCTTTATGAGAAATAACAAATATATTATTATCTTTAGCAACATCATTAATAATATTAAACAAATAATCAGTAGAGTTCTGATCTAATGAAGAATCAAAAACTTCGTCCATAATCAAAAGATTAGTATTAATAGAATTACGTAGTTTAGCTATTGATCTCCAAGTAAACAATAAAGCCAAATCAATCTTTTGTTTCTCTCCTTCAGAGAAAGAAGCATATGTAAAATTATCTCTATATCTAGATTTAATAGTTTCATTGAACTCCTCGTTCAACTCAAACGAAACAAAGAAATCCATAGCAGAAAGATATTTGTTAATTAGTTTATTAATAATGGGAATATACTGTCTAATAATTTTAGATTTAATACCGCCATCTTTCAATAATGTTCCAGCTGCCATAAGAATATGTTTATCTTCAACCAGTTCATTATAACCAATTTCAATATCTTTCAAACCGTTTTCAAACTCTAACAATTTATTATCAGATTGTTCTGTTTGTGATTGTATCAACCCTTTAATTTCAGAATCTAATTGTTTGGCGTATTTAGTTAATGAATTAATATTCGTTTTCGCCTCGATTTTTTTCATCTCGAGGTTTTGTATATCTGCCATAACAGACATGATTTCATTTAATCTTACATTCGCTGTTTCGTATTCCTCAGATAATTTATCCAATCCATCTTCAATTTCTTTAATCTGATCATGCTTTTCTGAAACAGATTTTTCTCGGAAATCTTTTTCGATTTCTTGTTTACAGGTGGGACAGCTTGTGTGATTGTTGAGGAACTCAACGTCCTCATTGAGAACCGCCACCTTCGCCTGAATTTTGTGCCGTAGTTGCGAGAGTTTATTGATCTTCTTGGATATGATTTCATTATCTTCTACTTTAGATTGTAAATCTTCTATTTTTACGATTATGTTACTATGTTCTTTTTCTAATTCTAGAATATGTTTATTTGTGTCATCTAGTTGAGATTGTTTTTCTGCAACAAACTTATCATTATTCTGTTGGAGCTCTTTCATATGCTCCTTTGTCATCTCAATCTTAGATTCGATAAGTTTTTTCTCAGCATATTTACTATTAATAGCTTCGTTATTAATTCCTACTTTATCTTTTAATAATGAATTCATAACAGTAAAAATCTGCAGATCTAATAACTCTTCAATAATTTCTCTACGCTGACCTGCAGGTAATTGCATAAACGGTTGAAAGGTCGCCGATCCAAGAACAACGACTTGACAAAATGATCTCTGATTTACTTTTAAAATTTGTTTTTCTAAAATCTCCTGATAGTCTTTCATTTCAGCAGACTGATTTAACAGACTATCGTTCTGGTATACTTCGAAAACATTTGGCTTCAAACCACGAACAATTTTATATTTAACTGTACCAACAGAAAACTCTAATTCTACTAAACAGTTTTTCTGTGTAATACTATTAACTAATTGTGGTTTATTGATCTTTCGAAATGGTTTACCAAAAAGAGCAAACGTAAGAGCATCAAGAATAGTAGATTTACCAGCACCATTTGTTCCAATGATGAGAGTCATATCCTTTGCTTCTAGATCAAATTGGGTAAATATATTACCTGTTGATAGAAAATTTTTATAACGAAGTTTTTTAAAATAAATCATTTAATCCATGTTTCCGAAATCATTGTTCAAACGAGGAACGGAAATGCCGCCGCCTCCGCCGCCGCCTCGACTGTCTGGAGCATATGACGGAGCCATTGTTGGTGTTGATGCCACAGGTAATTGATGATGACTAGCATTAAATGCAGTTGAACCTTCGCTCCATCCAGGTTTCTCCCAAGAGAATGCTGGAATATCATGAACAGGTTCACCACTCAAAGAATGATATTGAGCACTAGCAACCGTGGGGAATACCACCATTGAGATTATCGTCAAATATTTCATCATACATTTTAAAATCCAAACTGCGATTTTACAATTTTTACTGCAGCTTCAAATGCATCTTCTAACTGACGATCAGAAGGATCTTCGCCCAGGATTTCTCTCATTGCTGTAATAGCGGCAGATTTTGTTTCTTGTGAAATCTCAAACATATTATTTCTCCTTATTCAATTGTTAACGCTTCGTGATATAATTCTACTATTTTATTTTCTAATTTTTCTTTATTAATTCCTTTAGATTCAGTATTACGAATATATTTTTTAAATATATCAATCGTAGATTCTGCTTCATCGATGATATCTTGATCGTCTTCTAAATTTAAGTTTAGATGATCTTCTACGATTTGAATGTCGATTGGATTTTTCTTTTCTATATTTTCAATAAATTTTTCGAACCAATAAGGATTATTCTTTTCGGTAATAATAATTTTTATCATTTTACCTTCAAATTGATCATAGGCAATGTCAGAGTCCACAAACTTTGGATCCCCGTCATTATACCAGAACTTATGAAACATCTTATATGGGTTTTCAATAAACTTTAGTTCTCTTGTTTCCGTATCAAAGACATGAAAACCTCTTGGATCTTTATAATCAGACCAAGTGAATTCAGCAGGAGACCCGAGATAATGAATGTTGTCGCGAGTAGACTTATGGTGATAATGACCACTAGCAACGATATCGAATCTAGAAAAAAGTTTAGGATCATCGCCATGTGAGATGATGGATCCTTTAAACATTTCGAAACCCTGTAGTTCAAGATGTCCGAAACATATTTGAGCATTTGTTTCCTTAATTAGCTTGAGAGCGTGATCACGGTTCTCATCATTTATCCAAGGCATAAGAAGAATAGCACAACCATCAAAATTTATTTCAGTAGCCTGTTCGTAAATATTTAGCGGAAACTTATTAAAAAGTTCAATAAAAGAACTGATACTATTAGTGTTCTTATGCATGACATCATGATTACCTAAGATCTGATGCCAGGTAATATTACGCTCTAATGCTGGTTCGATCAAATCTTTTCTTAGTCTGTATGCGGTATTAATGTTGATATACTTTCGACGATCAACAATATCGCCGCAATGAACAATAGTTTTAATATTATTGTCGTCGAGATGTTTAAAGAATACATTTTCATAAAACCTTTTCATGTAATCATGAAATACTATGGAGTCATTACGAACTCCTGCGTGCGAGTCTGTTAGTAGGGCTATTTTCACGGAAGTTTTTTCTCCGGTCCATTTGCTCCAATTCTATGCTCAAAAGGAATATTATTCAAATAATATTTTTCATAGATATGTTTTGAAACGCCTGTTTGTTCCATCAATTCTCTCCAACCATAATAAAAATTACCTTTATATTCTATTCTTTTCGAAACAGGATTATCTTTTCCAATCATAGGTTTGGGTAAATTGTTAATAGATATTTGTTTACTTTTTTCTGGATTTTCTATTCTCCATTGACCCATTCTTCGTTTCATATTTTCTCTACGAATTTCATCTTCTTTCCAAGATTCTTCAATTATTTTTGACATTTTATCGCCCCAATTACTGAATCTTTTCGAAGGATGATTTTCTGTAAAGTTTTTTATATGAACCTTTCTGGTAATTTCATATTGATAACTCCCAAAATAATTTCTAGAAAAAGTCAATCTATGTAAAGCCCAACACATTTTTGCTTTTTGAGATTTATCATTACACATTTTAGTAAGTAAAAGATGACAAACAAAATGTTCTCGATAAGTTAATTTAACGATATTTTGTTTGTCATCCGTTCCGCCTAAAGATTTTGGTATTATATGATGGTATTCTCCATCAAAATACGATCTTAAAATAGCTCTTCTTTTAGCGTGTTTTATGATATTGTCATACCATTTAGAATATTTGTTTTCTTCAAACATAGTCTTTTTATACTCCTATTTATTAGGCGTTCATAAAGACTATTTAGTTATTAGCGATTTTTACCGAACTGATCGCTTTTAGAATTTGCCTTTACAACAGCAGCTGTAACATAATCACGAATAGCGTCTAATCTAATTAATAGATTGGCTCTTTCGTTTTCACGAATATTTTTATCGTTTAATCTATTAACAATGTCCTGAATATTAACAGGAACTAGATGATTATTCTTCAACATTTTCTTCTACCTCTGAGAATTTTTCTACTCCGGTAAGTTTACTAGGTTTTTTGTTTTTAGTCAACTTATCTTCATAAGAACGTACGATATCCGCAGAATAATCGTTTGATTTCAAATGTGTAGCATGTTTAGCGTCCTCGAAAATCTCAGAAAATAAATGAGAATTCTCGAAATTTTTATGTTTGATATAAGTTTGTTTTTTTTCTTTTTGAATTCTACGAAGAAAAGCGTTCCATGCGATCTGAGTAAAATAAGCGAATGGGTTATTTGTTTTATCAGGATTAAAATTGTCCACAGCTGCAATACAATCCATGATGCCATCGCTAATCATATCTTGTTTATATGTATATCCAGAGAAATTTGGTTTTTTTGCAAGGTTGTTACAAATCAAAAGGATAGACTCTCCAATGTATTTCGGAACTATTGGTTCTTCTTTTTCAGATTCAACAGCCTCTTTCAATTCATTTTTATAATGAATCATCGCCCCATAGAGAGTTTTATTATTGATATAATTAGTTTTTCTTTTTGGTTTCTTTTCTTCCATAATATATTCCTTGACTTTTTTCGAGACACAGGTATAATCACTAGTGCCCCAGTTGAATTTAAATCTTCAATTCTACTTTATACAGTTTATATTTAAACTTCTCTTCGTTATATATTTTTACTCTTTCCATGAAATGGAGTAGAGTAAAGTTCTTTTTACTTTTCCAAGACATATCGTCTGCTATATCATATAAGGTAGCAGCACTCTTCGTATCAGACTTACGTAATCCACGACCAATTGATTGGAGATTCCGTACACGAGACTTGCTTGGGCTAGCAAAAATAATAGAATGCAGATTCTTAATATTGACTCCGGTAGAAAAAGTACCAACACTAGCGACAATAATAGCATTTGACTCATTTTCAACAATCCTTCTAATTTCTTCTCTTTCTTCGCCATCAACTGCTCCATAAACGAAGAAAATCTTACGATCTCCTGCTTCTGATAATATTTTATTATAGAGATCTTTACCATGTTTTTCAACAAATTGAAATAGAATTAGAGTATTACCATCTAAAGAAAGAGCAAGATTTTTAATAAAATTATTTCTTGCATCGCATCTTACAATGTAATCTAATTCAGATTGATAATCGCCGGAGCGAGCAATCATCTTTCTTATATCGTCTGGATATGTTAAGACGATACCTTTAATAGAAAAGTCTGCTAAATGTTTTTTCTCAATTAGCTCTGCTGTTGAGATGACTTTTCTGACTGGTCCGAATAACCCTTCAAGAACGAGGCGGTGGGTTTGAGTACCATCCAGTGTTCCGGTAAGTCCAAAACGGTAGCGGCATCCGGATAACTTAGTAAGTATAGAAGTAAGAGATTTTGCTTTGAAGAGATGAGCTTCGTCTCCGATGACAACATCAAACGAACTAAAGAATTCTTTAGGTAGCTTGTATATGCTCTGCCAAGTTGTAATTGTGATTGGTCGTTTTGTGACCTTATCTTTTCCAGCGCACACACGATGTACGTAAGTGGAAGAGTCGAAACCATAATCAGCAAAATCAGAGGCAAGCTGACTAACAAGAGAAGTAGTTGGTACAATAATGAGAGTTCTTTTCGCATAATACCTCACAAGCAAATAAATGATAAACGATTTACCAGAAGCAGTTGGTGAAAGTAACAAAGCTCTACGCTCTCTTACTGCATGAACAAAAGCGTCTAACTGATAATCTCTTGGTTGGAAAGTAGGTTTAATTTTATTAACGAAATCTTTTGCTTCTTTAATAGAAAATTCTTCTGTAGAAAAGTCAGAAAGATATTCTATTTGATATTCTCTTTTGTGACAGAATTCTTCAATGTACGAAAGCAAACCATAATAAATCAATCCAGTCATAGTGTTGAGCATACGAATCTTACCATCCCAAAACTTATTACGATAAGCGGGAGTAAACTTCGCGCCAGGAACAGTGAATGTAAAGAACTCACTCATTTCCATCATAAGTCCAGGTTCGCAATTAACCTTTATGTAAGTCTCGTCGAATTTCTCAACCTGAATTGTTTCTGACATTATGCTCCCATAGTGAACTTTTGCCAATCAATTGCATTACGAATAATATAATTCCTATTCATTATAATTCTAACAATTGACTCAAGTAGTTCAATTTTTTCCTGCTGAAGTCCAATCTTCAAAGATATATTAACAATATCATCATCAGCGTCAAGATACATTGGAATGTCTCCTTTTAGAACCATTCCCCTTGCAGGTAAACGCCAACCTTTATTTTTTGTTTCTTCGTTCGGACCTTGAGTTAAAAATTCATACTTGTCTAGTTTAAGTTGTTTTAACTCCGCCTCAAACTTGCGTAGAGTTAATCTTTCTTTAACTAAAAACTGAAAATATTTATGGTGGAGTTTAGGAGTGTCTAGTGATGCATCTCCTAGTTCCGTTTTATCAACTTGAACGTCTTTTTCCCAATTTTCAAAAATTTCATCAATCTTCATGGTTCATCCTTGACTTTTAAACTGTCAATAGTATACTATAATTTTAGGAAAAAGTAAAGATCTTTATACGTTATTAATGTCGTAATAAGTATATTTGAAAGTAGCGGACGCTTCGACATAATTAACATCAGTATCTGTTGTATTAAAAAGAACCCCAGTCAAACTTATAGGATGTGCATCTGTAAATGTAATTTCGTAGTTAGCCATTTTTGTTGACGACAGAACCATTAAAGAAATATCAGAAGTTTCACCTTCTCCGGTATAACTTCTTTTTTCTCTAATAGCTTTTCTTGCATCAAAATTAATTGGTTTACCGAGAGCTTTAATCCAGTTGTGAATTTCTAAATAATTTTGGAGATCTTCGTCAAGTTTAAATGTTATATTAAGTAACCCATAATCCAAATGATCTCCAATTTGTGGAATGTTAACCATAGGGTTTGGTGTGATAACAGGCTTTAAATTT
>Ga0214923_10005787_pt1 | contig 14186 bp, 8 predicted proteins | sample LL1510_MetaG_FD_177993 | JGI IMG/M metagenome (GOLD analysis project Ga0214923, IMG submission 177993) | Freshwater microbial communities from Lake Lanier, Atlanta, Georgia, United States - LL-1510 | ecosystem: Environmental > Aquatic > Freshwater > Lake | place: USA: Georgia | collected 2015-10-15 | reverse complement strand
GTATCTATCCCAGCTAGCGCCTCCGGCCGGGATCTTCTTCAGGCTCCAAGGCAGGTAATCACTCGCCTAGTTCTGAACCCAGGAAAGACTCAGATTTTATCTCAAGCAATAAATGTAGTTGAAAAGGTAGGGAAGTAATGAACACTTCCCGATTTAAGTTTCCTCGCCGCGTCCGGATACACGGTGGGGAATGTGGTGCAGTAGCACGTGCATTGCATCACGAGGCGCAGAAAGGTGCCCTTACTCAGAATGAGCAATCGCTCATATCTGATGAGTGCGTCCTTAAGCGCCCAGCCGAGTTGGAGAAGTCCTCTAACTCGACTCTTAATGAAAGGAAACAAATGTCTACAAAGACATCAATCAAGCGCATCGCGCTTGTTGCTGTGTCAGCGTTGGGCTTTGGTCTGTTGTCAGTAGTTCCTGCAAAGGCTGCTGAAGAAGCAGTAGGTACCGTTACAGCAATTAACTTGACGGCATTGACTGCGAATACAGGAACAATCAACAACGCCCAGAAAGTCTCCGTTGGCTTAACAACAAAAGTCACCGCTGCATCTGGGGCTGCTGATACGCTAAAAATAACTGGAAAGATTACTACTTTTCCAGCAGGAGGAGCAGCAAACGTAACTGCTGAAGCCAGCTCTGTGGCAGTTGCCACAGCTTGCGACACAATTGCAGACGGAGCTTTAACTTTCTCTAACGTAGCACCTTACGGCACTGCAATTTGTACGGAAGCAGCAGATACTGCGACCGCTGCAGTAACAATTGCGAGCTCAGCCGCTGGTGCAGGACTTGCACTCATGGGCTTTACTCCAACAGTTGCTGGAACTTATGTCATGACAGTTTGGTTTGATCAAAACAACATTGGTTCATTGAATGACAATGAAGTTTCTCAAACAATCTCAATCACCGTTGGTGCAGCTGGTGCTTCCTCATCAGAGCAGTTCCTGACCTCTGATTCAACTCAGGCAGCAACAGATGGAACTCTAGCTGGTGTAAAGGTCTCATCTGTTGGCATTCAAACCATTCAGCCATCCGGCCGTGTTGGAGTATTCGCAGGATTTAATCCTCGCTTCTTACTTACACGTAACGCTGGAGCAACTGCTGGTAATGCTGGCGTGTCCAATGCCACCAAGTTTGCAACAATGGCATTTACTGTTACTAATCCAGCGGGTACGGCAGTTACAGCAGTTACCGCTGCCGGTGGTACAACTGCAGTAACAAGCCGTACTGTTGCTGGTTCTGCAACTGCTATCGCAGACGTGGGTGGCCTCGGGGCAGCACAAAGCTCTTCTACTTGGCTTAACGCTGACGGCCAGACTGGCGCAAGCGTCTTCTTCCCAATGGCGACTGCTGGTGCATACACCGTCACACTTTGGCACGATGCTGACGTTGATGGCGTTGTTGATTCAGGTGAAGCAATTACACAGGCAACTTTCACCGCTGTAGCAGATGCTGCTCCATCATTTACCTTCACCACCTATGGTTCAACAGTTCCATCTCTTGGTGATGCAGATAACGAGAATGGTGTATTAATTAAGATCTGTATGGTTAATGGCACAACCAAGGCGTCTCTAGGCGTGACTGAATCCATTACACTTTCAGGTTCTTCTGGTACCTTCATTGATAAAACTTCTGCACGCGTTGCAGTGGGTTCTGCAAATCAGGGCCTAGTGCAAATGACAGGAGATCCAAATGCGGCTACTGCAACATTGACATCTTCTTCATTTGACGGCAATGGATGTGCTTATGCAAACGTTGGTAACTCCACCGCGGGCGGCGGAGCTGCAACTTTGAATGTAGCTATGGTCGGTGGAACATGGGCAGGAGTATCAGGTGGAACGACTTACACCGTTGCTGATGAAACAACATACGCACTCGCTACAACAGCCGCAGAATGGGGTAATACTGCAGTCTCTGATGGATCAACCACTGGAACATCAGCGACAATCCCAACCTTGGCTGCCGGTGCTCAAGCTTTAACATTTACTGTCAAGACCTCGACGGCAACAACAATTGTTGCCTCTGTTCTTACCGGAACAACTGTTAATAAGCACCTCAAGGCGACAGTAACCGATACGCGCGGTCTTATCACTGGTGTTCGCGGCGCTGCTTATCGCTTGGTTAAGAGAACTGCGATTACAGGCGATACTGTTACCGCAACAACTAAGACCAGCTTCTCACTTGCTGTTCCATCGCTTTCTTCATCGAATACAAACGCCCTGACTCTTGCAATTGAGGGTGTTGATGGTGGTGGCGCTGCAACAAAGACCATCACAGTGACAAATGCTGCTGCTGCTGCGACAAATATCTACGTCAATCCTTTGCAGGATGCAGCTACTTATTCCATCCGAGCAGCTACTGCTTCCAAGAATACGTTCAAGGCTCTTGTGACTGATCAGTTCAATAATGCGTTCCCAAATGCGGTAATCACAGGCGCTATTGCAGGTCGTAACTCGGCTACAACCGTTGCTGCGCGTGTCTCTGATGCCAATGGTGAAATTAGCTATGAACTCTCCGATGTTTACACCGGAACGCTCTTGCTCACTGACACATTGACATTCTCGGGTGCCACAAATACCGGGGTTATCACAGTGAACTACGGCTCATACTCACCGGCATCAAAGATCACCTTGACAACTCCTGATTCTGCCAATGCAACTGCAACTGGCATCGCAGGCAGCATCAAGAGTGACATTGATGCTGGTAAGTCAGGTGCTTCTGCAACTGTTGCAACCGTTTCAGCGGTAGTCGCCGATGCAAACGGCAACCCACTTCCTGCCGGCGTTCCAGTGACCTTCTCGGTCTCAGGCAATGCAGGTGCTGCAATCCTTAGCACAACCAAGGTTGTTAACACCGATTCCAACGGCAAGGCATCGACTTCGGTCTATGCATGGCTCAATGGCAATGCAACTGTGACAGCAACTGCTGGCGGAATCTCCGCTACAGGTATCGTTTACTTCCAGCAAGCAGATTGCACCCCTGGTGCAGCATGCGCTGAAGCACGCACCGTTGCTGCAACCGTAAGCGGAAATATCGTTACCGCTAAGGTGACAGATCGTTATGGCAACCCAATTAAGGGTGTCACTCTCACCGCATCACGCGTGGGAACAGGCGCCTTCTCTGGAGCAAGCACAACAACCGGAACAACCGATGCAGCTGGATCAGTTGACTTCGTTCTTACCGGTGGATCTGCAAAGGTCACTGTTGCCTTCTCCTCAACCACCTTCGGTCAGTCACATGCAACCAAGGGTTATGTTGATGCAGGCGTCACAGCAATCACCGCATCTGCTGCAGGAACAACCGCAACAGCTGAAACTGGCGTTGGCGCGTCTTATGACGCAGCTGGCGTTAACTCAGCAACTGTTGACGTTACCTCAGTAGATAACGCACAAGTTGCAGCTGATGCCGCAGCTGATGCTGCTGCTGAAGCTATCGATGCTGCAAATGCTGCTACCGATGCTGCAAACCTTGCTGCTGAAGCTGCAGATGCTGCAACAGTCGCTGCTGAAGAAGCACGCGATGCTGCAGATGCTGCAACAGCTGCTGTTGAAGAGCTTGCTACTCAGGTTGCCACATTGATGGCCGCCTTGAAGGCTCAGATCACAACCTTGGCTAACACAGTTGCCAAGATTGCAAAGAAGGTCAAGGCGTAAGCACTGACCTGCTTCCATAGGAAGTACCCCAAGGGGCTCGGAGAGATCCGGGCCCCTTGGGCTTTTATCTACAAGTACAAGGGTTACGCTTACGACATTGCTTTATTTAGGGAGAGAAAATGAATTTGAAGAGAAAACTTTGGGCTGTTTGTATCGTTGCGTTAGCGGTTTCAATTCTCTCTCCGATTCCATCGAACGCCGCATTAATTCAAAAGAGCGCCACTCCTGGAGCCAAATGGGGAAAGGTTGATGGCGGCGGCCCTTTCACTAAGGCATGCCCTGCGGGATATGTAGTTTCTGGTGTTGCCGTGGCGAACGCTGAATCGTTCGGATACACCGAGGGATTTTCGTTTACATGCACTCAAATCACGGATAAGGGTGAACTGGGAACAACTACATCTACCATTACTCAAGTCACCAACAATCCAAGTAATGCATCGAGTATTTGTCCTACCGGTTATGCGCTAATAGGCGTTCGTATTTTGCTTCGTTGGGACCCCAATAACAACACTGTTTACTATGTCAACGACATGGGCGCTAATTGCGCCAAGTTCACAGATAAGACCCAGACGTTTAATGCCGCGATGGCAAGAAATGTAAAGCTCGGTGGAAACAACGAATACCTAGATAAAGAAAGCTCGTGCTCCGCTGGTTTTGTCACTGGCTTCGATGGTCGAAGTGGCGCTGGTTTAGATTACGCAGGCGTCATGTGCTCTACATTCACAGATGAGAATCAAGATAAACCATCACCTTCTTATCTCGTCATTAAAGAGACTCCGAAAATCTCGCAAACTGCAACAACAATGGTCTGTAAAGGCGGCGAGTATCTATTTATGCGCTTCGGAGCCATTGAAGAGAAGAGCGCTATCACCGAACGAGTCTTTATTTTGATGCGTGATTCAGCAACGATTGCGACACTTACCATCACGGGCAAAACTGAAGGTTCATTTAATAAATCCACTTCTGAAGGTACTTATACCTGTACCGAACAAGCTCGACAAGAAAACTCTCTCGCCATTAGCGATTCAAGCTCAAAAATTACGCAATCTACGCTCATAAAAGCCAATTACAAAGCCGACCTGAAAAAGAACCTCGCGACCAAGCAACAGAGCGATAGCGCTTCACGTGCGGCATATTTGAAGGCTCGTAGCGCTGCTGCAGATCTTGCTGACAAATCTCGGGCTGCGCTGGCATCCGGAAGTAAAGATTTCTATAGCACCCTTCGAGCAATCACTGCACAACACAAGGCACAAGTCGATGCCGCCCGCAACGAATTCCAAGCTTCATTAGAAAGAAATGCAGTGGCTTTGCGCAATGCCAACGAGAAGAGCCTTGCTAATTATTACCTTGCGCTTGAAAACGCAGGGCTTTCCATCCTCGTTAAGAAGTCTTAAGAATTCGTAACTGCTTGTAAACGCGACGCCATAACGCCCGCGACATCAAGCCAGCGAACTACTTCGGCATCTGCAATCGGCTTATCGCCTTGCACCACAATATAGAGCCCCGTGAAATAGGCGCCACTGTATTGATAAATACCAAGAAGTTGTCGAGCGCTTGAGCCCTTACCAATCATGGCTCGTACAACTACTCGAGATTTCTCATCCACTAACCCAGCGTTGCTAAAAGGCAACGATTGGAAGGAGTAATCCGTAAAGACCCCATTTTCGTTTCCTCCCTTATTTGCAACACAGGCTTCATAATTCTTCTTCAACTCTGTAACAGCGGCTAATGCAGCTGCCGCGTTCTTGTACTTCACAGCTTCTGTCGATAAGAACATATATGGCGATCCAACTCGTGTTGCTGTTACTTGTCGACGGATCTCTCGCCCTGATTCAGATGCGTAATTGGCAGCACATAGATCGAGCGTCGGATCCTGCAAAGTCGTTCCTCGTGCCATCGGAAGCACAGTCCATTCCTGAGTGAAATCCCCAGCATTAAATCCAAGAGCGCTCATATTCTTTTGAATCGGATCTGTGAGTGATGGATCTGGAAATTCCACAGTCTTGGCTAGGGGTTCAAATTTGCCTAAAGTGAAATCTAGTTGGGCGATTCCGGCAAAGATGAAGTTACTACCCTGCACACGAACCACTTTCTTTCGCGCCCCCAGAGCAATGCCATCTGAATATCGAATCTGGCCGCTGGTTGAATTAGCCACTTTCGCAACGCTCTTACTCGTCACCAATACATCAGCGCTTCCATCGCCAATCAGCGCACTTATGTTGCCGCTAACGCTAAGGGAGGCCGAGCATTTACCCGTGCACTTCAACGCTCCAGGCCCATACGAAGCTGGAGCAGCGCTCCATTTACCGGTGCGAGTTGATTCACTCGCGGTTAAGAATCCAGTCTTGACGGAAACAGAACCTGACATTCCATTACCCAAACAATCAAAGACCTGAACCTTGGCCGCAAAATCACGTCCGGTAGTGAAACTAAAACTCGGTGCACTCTTTGCCGTGGATCGCGATAGAACAAACCCCTCATCGTTATGCAAGATTGTGGAACATAGCCCGATACCTGCGTCCTTCACGCCGTTCCAATTGATAACGGTTCGATCTTTATTAACCGAAGCAATTTTCACATCACTGGTTACGACAGGATTTCCACGATCAACATAAACTTTTACTCTCTTTGACCACGGGCTCTTATTTCCCCACACATCGGTAGCGCGCACCGCAAGGTTGTAGTCACCTTCAGGAAGATTCTTCAAATACACCGTCTTTGAAGTTCCAAAAGGATTTAAGTATGTAGTCGGCAATCCATCTACTTGAGCGCTGTCAACCGCGCTCACTTTTCCATCAATCTCAATCTCAAAGCCACCGATAGCTGTTTCACCATCGTCATAACCTGATTTGATAATAGAAACCCCGGGATATTTCCAATTTGTTGTATCCGTAAGCTCGGGCGCAAGAGGCGCAACAAGATCTGGTTTGCGACTGATTGTCACTTTCACCTTATTTGGATCACCGGTCGCCGTAGCGCTAAATGAGACGGTGCCTGAATACAAAGTGGCTGTAGTTCCCCGTGGGAGAGTCATCGATCCGCTAGCTTTCGAGCGGACGTATGTGTAATCGTCCCAATTCAATAACCAATAATCCTTACCAACCCCATCACCGAATTCACTCGCGGAAGAATCTTCAGGATTTGGACTTACGATCGCCGATACCGGTGGCGGATCGGTGCGATACACAACAAGCCCCGGCTTATAAGCACCAGCCGCCCGTCGATACTCAATCCAGTACGTAGCCTTTCCGTCGCGAATAAAGATCGCACGTGTACCCGTGGCTTGATCAACCGCAGTCAGATCTACCGACTCATTGATCCATGATTGATAAACATCTTTTGAATCCAGATACCCCAATATCCACTGGTTATACGACGAAAGCGGAGTATCAACATTGACATTCCCCATTACATCAATGGTTCCGCCATATTCGACCGCCTTGCAATCAGAACCCCACGGACCATCCTTCTTTCCCGAATCACATCGTAAGAAATTTGAATGCCCCAACCCCAACGCATGTCCCAATTCGTGAGTAATCACAAATGCCGAAGCAGTGTCATGAAGTGTCATTACTCCGCCGGGAGTCTTGATTGAACCCATCAGCGCCCGTCCCGACCAGATACATCCCGATTCAGGAACCAAAATGACGAGATATCTTGAAGTCCAGTCATCGATACCCAAACGTTTATAAGTTTCTTGCCGCACAGAATTCATAAATGACGATGACGAGCTACCTTCACACGCCATTGCGCGCGTCATAACAATCGGAGAATCCAGACTCTTACCGAGTTGAAAAGAGATAGTGCGATCCTCTTTAGCGCCGATCAAAGTCGTATAACTCTGCCAGCGTGGGCCGACTTCATTTTGAATAGAAGTTTCAACTTCTCTAGTAGTAACCGAAAATGGCGGAGCGCCCAGCCATGTCACCGATACAACATCAACGGTGCGGATATCGGCAGCAGAAGCGACAGAAACAAAAGATGTGAGCAGGCCAAAAACCGCGCCAAAAACCAGCGTCCTGAGCCACTTTCTCACGCTGTCACCTTACGTGATGAACCTGAGAAGAAACTAAAAGCCCCAAGGGGCCCGGATCTCTCCGAGCCCCTTGGGGTACTTCCTTAGAGGTTTAAGGCTTTATGCCTTGACCTTCTTAGCAATCTTGGCAACTGTGTTAGCCAAGGTTGTGATCTGAGCCTTCAAAGCTGCCATCAATGTGGCAACCTGAGTAGCAAGCTCTTCAACAGCAGCGGTAGCAGCATCAGCAGCATCGCGTGCTTCTTCAGCAGCAACAGTTGCAGCATCCGCAGCTTCAGCAGCTAGGTTTGCAGCATCGGTTGCAGCGTTAGCAGCATCGATAGCCTCAGCAGCAGCGTCAGCTGCAGCGTTTGCTGCATCTTGTGCTGCGATGTTGGAAGGAGCATCGCTTGTGACATCAACGGTCACGCTCTGAACACCAGCAGGTGAGAGAGATGCGCCGATTGAAGTTGCAGTGATTGCTGTTCCATTGACTGCAGCAGCAGCAGATGAGGTCTGACCTGCGTTGAGTGTGGTGGTTGCAACGGTGACGTTGGCAGCTCCACCTGTCATGACGAAGTCAACAGTTCCAAGTGCGTTGGTCTCACCAGTTGCGCTGCTTGAAGCAGAGCCTGAGAAGTATCCAACACCGGAGTTACGTGTTGCTGAAAGGCTGACACCCTTAACTGGGTTGCCGTAACGGTCAACAACCTTTGCTGTGATGATGTTGTTCTTCACTGTTGCTGAAACGACGCGAGCGTCAGCTGCAGCGTTAGCGAAGTTGATCTTTCCAGCAGTTGCTGAAGTTACTGCACCAGCAGTTGCGGTGACAGAAACGGTGCCAGTTCCCCATGCATAGACATAGGTGATGGCAGCTCCGTTGCTATCGGTCATTGATGTGGACCAGTCGTAACCGGTTGTTGGATCAACGTAGATAGCTGAGGTGCCTGTGAGGCCTGAGATTGCCCACTTAACTGGGATACCTGCAGGAAGAGTTGCACCATTTGCATCCTTGACTGTTGCAGTCATCTTCACCAATGTTGCTGAAGCACCTGAAATTGTGGTGTTGATGTAGCTGTAGGTAACTGTTGGAGCGATATCAGCCGAAGCGCCACCAGTGATTGTCACTGTTGATGCTGGGTTGTATGTCGCGTAGTTGATGGTGACTACACCTTCTTTAGCATTCGAGATGAACTTCAAGGTATCAGAGTTCAAAAGTGTGCCGGTATATGTGTCGGTCACCTTGAAACTTACTTTACCTGTTGAGTCTGAAAGCAAAGAAGTTGCAACTAGTTGTGCATTTCTTCCCGATGTTACCTGAGCTGTAACAGAGCGGCCGGCAAGAGCGTTTCCGTACTGGTCAAGAACATAAGCGTTGAAAGTATTTGCGCTAGCTGCAGCAGCTCTTACTGAGTATGTGGAAGTCACCAAATCAGTTGGATCAACTGCGATGGAGTCAACAGCCACGGTTTGTGTCTTGATGTTGACAGTAATGTCTGCAGTGGCATCAATAACCATAGTTGCGACAGTTGTATTTGTTGCAAGTGCAGCAGTTGTGGCAGGAATAGTCACTGATAGAGACAACGCCGAAGCAGCTACTGCGCCGGTAGTTAGTCCAAGAGCGTTAAGAGTGTACTTGCCACCCTTTACTCCAGTGATTAGTCCCAATGTATCGGTAACAATTGCGGAGTAGTACTTATAGTTATTTGCTCCATAAGTAATCTTTGCAGCTACCGATGTTGCTACTCCCTGAGGAACGAACCAGTCTCCTGGTTCGTTCTGTGCGAGAGAAGCGTCAGCGGCTGAGCTATAGGTTCCTAGGCCATTATTTGCATTTACAGCAACGACGTTTGCGTCATTTACTAACGCATAGTCGGTAGTTGTAGCCGCAGTCGCATTATCAGTGTTAATTGTTGTGATAGTGAATGAGCCGGTTGCGCCATTCGCTGTTCCGCCGTTGATAACAGCAGATACGCTAAATGTTCCACCTGCTTCGGTTGTATCACCAATGTTGAACCAAGCATCGCCGTTTCCATCAAAGTTTGCACGTGTCAAAGTCAAGGTAGAGATACCTGCCGCTACGTCATTGGGGGTTGGCGTACCTTGTGCGAAGGATGTGTAGTTCAAGAAGTCAGTTGTATCAGCTGCTGAAGTTAAAACAAGAGACTCATTAGCAGCAAGAGTATAAGGCGTTGTGCCGTTTCTCAATGATACTTTGACTAGCTGACCCCAATCTCCATCATCTGACTCATCATTAGAGACATTTGATCCGTACTTGGTGAATGTAATTGAAGGAAGTGCATCTGCGGCAATAACTACATTGCTTGTTACAGAAGCCTCTCCAGCGCTTAAATTACCATCACGGTCAGCATCATGGTAGACAGTTATTACATAAGTACCTGCTGTAGCAGGAATTACGAAAACAGTCGTTCCGATAGTTGGGGCAGCACTTGAAGCAGCAGCTGCAATGTTTTCGGCCGCGCCTTGCACTGTCTGATTGGTTGTAGCAACACCAGCAGTTCTTGCGTCAACCACGCTTCCAGCTGTGCCTGCAGGCAAAGTTACGGAGTAACGCAGACGAGCCGACTTTGTATTTGAGTTTAGAGCTCCAGCGGTTCCGTTTTTGACAGTGAAATTCGGAGCGAAGGCAATTGGAACACCAACGCGACCTGAAGGATCAACAACCGTGACTCCCACGGCAGATACATGTAGCGCAGTCGTTGCGGTTGTATTTCCGAAATCACCAAGACCAGACGCTGCAGATCCAACAGTGATTGTGAAGGAGATGGTCTCTAGGTTGTTCGCTGGGTCAAATGAGCCGTTTGCACCACTCATTGTTAATACCGCGTTATAAGTACCAGCAGTTGCGGGAGCAGTGTAGTTTGGTAACGCGCATGTAACGGTTGTGATTGTACAAGCAAGTTCTGCAACGTTCGCTCCATTCATGGAGAGACGTGCTTTGCTTCCGGTAGACCATGTGGTGCTTCCCGTTACATTGAAGGCAATTACTGCAGCTGATGGAACCGTCATTGTCGCAACAGAGTCAGTGATTGCGCCATTCGCTGTATATGACACGCCGGGAGTAGTAGAGGCTGAGGCTGAATTTAGAGCGGTAGCCGCGAAAGCTGCCCCTGCATCATCAACTGTTGTTGACTTATTTACGAAAGCATTGCGTGCTGCGTTTTGTGCAGTTGCAACGACAGTAAATGTGGCAAATACATTGCCCGCAACAGTTTCGTCAGCCGCTGTTCCATTCTGAAGCGTGTATACGTAAGTTCCAGCAGTGTCCGGAACAAATGTAATCGTTCCAGCAAGTGTATCTGTTTGATTTGTAATGATACCAGCAGCTACAAATGTAGTAATCCCGGCGGCGAAAGTCGTTGAAGTCAATGTTGCAGCTTTCCCAGTGTTGTTCACAGTTGCCTGATTACCATTAGTTCCATTGTCGCCATCAGCAACCGTAATTGCAGACCCAGCAGGTTTGGTCAAGCTGGAGATAACAGCCGCTGTATTTGTAGCTGCGCTGTTGCCACCGAATGAAACCAAGAATGTCGTCGACGCTGCAGTACCGACAGGTACAGTCAAAGTCGCAGAAGTCATTGTGATTTTGTCTGTTTCAAGAGTTACAGCTGCACCAGAAGGCACTACTGACAACAGACCAAAGCCCAACGCTGACACTGCAACAAGCGCAATGCGCTTGATTGATGTCTTTGTAGACATTTGTTTCCTTTCATTAAGAGTCGAACCAGAGGCTTTCTCTGATCCGGCTTGGCTCAGAAATGCCTTCTCATTCAGATATGAGTGAGCCTTTTTTGAGCGTGGAGTCTGTGCTAGGCTTGTGTCAAGAAATTTCTTGATGGAGGCATAATGGCTATTTCACGCGAAAAATTCGCTTCGCAGCTTGATAAGGATTTATTGAAAAGAGCAAGGGTTCATGCGGAAAAGGAAGGCCTGCAATTTCAATCGCTGCTGGAAAACGCCCTACGCGATTATTTGGATAGCGCTGAATCAGGCAAGCCGCGGGCAATCGTCATTGAGGCTCTAGCCGAAAGTATCGATCAATTTGATGATCTTTACGAAGCGCTGGCCCAGTGAGTTCAAAAACCAATTACTTAAGTACGAACGAAGCACTTCTGATACATGCCATCTTGCTACGAAAATATGGAGGGGCGGAAGGAGTTCGAGATGCTGGCCTTCTCGAGGCTGCACTTTTCCGTCCACAAACAGGGTATTACTCTGACATAATCCAGGAAGCCGCGGCTCTTATGGAGAGTTTGGCAATCAATCATTGTTTTGTGGACGGAAATAAGCGAGTGGCAATTGGCGTGACCGACGTATTTTTAAGAATTAATGGATATGGATTTGATTGTGATGGTGCAACAGTTTTTGCTGAGATGATGCGAATGTTTGATGAAAAGGATTTCAAGTTTCCCTCAGTCGATAAATTCTTAAGACGTGTAGTGGTTCAAAAGTGAAGAAAGTTTGGGTTGTTGGAGAAGCTTTGATGGACTTAATTCCCGTCGTTGGCGGAGATCGAGTTCCAATAGTAGGCGGTGGCCCAGCCAATACCGCAAAGGCAGTGGCTCGATTGGGATATCCGACTTACTTTGTGGGTGGAATTTCTTCCGATGAATATGGTCGTGCTGTTGAATTGGAATTACTGAGAAGCGGAGTTGATTTATCGCTTGTTCATCGTGGGGACTCACCGACCGCACTTGCTATAGCAACGATTAATGAAGCAGGCCTTGCTAGCTATGAATTCAAGCTAGATTCAACGGTAAGTTTTAATTTTCACTCCTCTTGGCTTTCTAAAGAGGATGCTGACGTTATTCATATTGGCTCAGTTGCTACTCTTTTGGAGCCTGGTGCTTCAGAGCTATATAGGTGGCTATCAGAGAAGAGCGCAACGGTAGTTTTTGATCCCAATGTCAGACCTTCAATTCAAAGCGATAGGAAGGTCTATCGAAATAGCGTTGAGAGATGGATAGGTCTTGCAAAGATTGTGAAGCTAAGTGAAGACGATTTCTCCTGGCTCTATGAGAATTCAGAGAGTGAAGTAATTGCAAACTGGCTCTCAAGAGGTACCGAGATAGTTGTGGTAACAAGAGCTGAGAGGGGCTTATCTGCCTTTACTAGAGATGGTCGAATTGATTGCCCTGCAGCAAAGGTTGAATTGGTAGATAGCGTTGGGGCGGGCGACACAATTGGTGCTGTAATTGTTGAAGGTCTTCTTAAATACGGCCTAGCTGGGCTAAAGGCAGATGCATTGAGGCAAGTATTAGAAAGGGCTGCAAAAGCTGCGGGAATTACCTGCTCTAGAGCCGGTGCTAATCCTCCTTGGAAAGAGGAGTTAGATTTAGCGCTATGAGCCTTCTTCATGCAATCGATGGCGGTGAAATTTCACTTGAAATAGATGTTGATCAAGGGGCGAGAATTTCATCAATTCGATATCGAGATATTGAATGCGCTCTTCCATTTAGAGGACAAGTTCTCACCTGGGGTTGGTATGCGATGGCTCCTTGGGCAGGACGGATTAGAGATGGTTTAATAAAAGATAAGGCTGGTAGAGAGTTTCAATTACCAATTAATCTAGCTGCACCAAATGCTATCCATGGCTTTGGTATTACCTCATCTTGGCAAGAGCTAGGAGATGGCTACTTTGGCCTTGATCTGCCAGATCCCTATCACCCGGCAAGAGTTGAAGAGCGATATGAGATATTAGATAACGCACTTCGCTGGTCACTTGAATATGAAGGCAATGGCTCAGATATGCCTTTCTGGCTAGGTTTTCATCCTTGGTTTCCTAGAGACTTTGATCGGGGCGGAAGTGCTGAGATTGAATTTGCTGCAAGTAAAATGTTTGAAAGAGGCTCAGATAATCTTCCAACTGGAAAGTTAATCAATCCCACCCCGCCTCCCTACGACGATGCCTTTACTCAAATTCGTGGCACTCCAACTGTTTCTTGGCAAGATGTATTACAGATCAAGATTGAATCAGATGCGCCATATTGGGTGGTCTATGACCAAGATTCTGAAGGGGTTTGTATCGAGCCACAGAGCGCACCTCCTGATGCGGCAAACCTTGGGATATCAAGTGATACATATCTAGAAGCGCTCTTTATCTTTGAAGAGATTTGATAGGTTTGAAAAGTGATAAATAGAGAGCACTTAAAGAATTTACATAATAAGCAGAGGGAGCGCTTTCTCTCCCGCACCCCAAAGAGCGCTGCCCTCTTTGAGAAAGCTAGAGAGGTAATGCCAGGCGGAGTTCCTATGTCTTGGATGTCTAAATGGCCTGGTAAATACCCGCTATTTGTTGAATCAGCAAGCGGGGCTCATTTTATTGATGTTGATGGCAATGAATATATTGATCTCTGTCTTGGTGATACTGGATCTATGACAGGCCATAGCCCAAAGCCAACAGTTGATGCGATTTCAAAGCAGCTCTCAAAGGGAATGACTGCAATGCTGCCAACAGATGATGCGGTAGCAGTATCTGGAGAACTTGCCAGAAGATT
>Ga0214923_10005786_pt1 | contig 14186 bp, 13 predicted proteins | sample LL1510_MetaG_FD_177993 | JGI IMG/M metagenome (GOLD analysis project Ga0214923, IMG submission 177993) | Freshwater microbial communities from Lake Lanier, Atlanta, Georgia, United States - LL-1510 | ecosystem: Environmental > Aquatic > Freshwater > Lake | place: USA: Georgia | collected... | reverse complement strand
ACAGAGCACCGCACTATGTATCAGTGTGTTGCTGTTGGTGCTCTTAGAGAGGGAAAGATGAATTATTTAGGTCGCAATATTATTCATTGTGTGGAGCGCCCGCCACGGCTAAGAGGTTATCATTATCTTAGTCGCACTTGTTTAGGTGGTGGTGGTCGACCCCTGTCAACTTTGGGTCGGGGCAGACCAAAAGTGGCACCCCACAGGACTCCAACAAAATATATAAGCAGAAACAGACGCAGACTATTTATGTTTTGGAACGAGGTGTGATCTCATCAGGAGCGGCTGCCACCGGGGCCATAGCCAGTGCAGCAGGCAGCAGCAACAGACGGCAAGGGCGGAGGCAAAGACAAAGCAAACACCTTCAGGAGTCGCGTCCGCAGCAGGTCGTACTGCGGATCATCCAGCTCCATCCGCAACGCCTCCATCGGCGTAATCTGTCGCGGCCCATCCTTCTTGAGGATGTCGAACTGGGTCGGCGACCAGCCCGACAGCTGGATAACGCCGGGCTTCTCCGCCGTCGCGTGGAAATCCTTCGGGTTCGCCGCCAGATTCCACAGCACGATAACCGGCGGCTCAAAGCCCCGTCCCTCTCCCCACATGGTCTCACCCGTGCGCTGGAATGCCACCCGGATCGCATCCAGATGCGTCTGCCACTCCGCAGTCTTGACCACATGGCTGTAGCCACTGTAGCCTGTGTACGGATTCGTGCCGGCAGAGCTCTGCGCCTGGTCAAAGGCCATGTCCGTCAGCACCAGAAGGTAACGGAAATGCTCCTTGACCTGCTCTGGGGTGAAGCGCTCCTTGACGATGAACTTCAGAACCGCGTCGCACGCCTTCTGGAAGTCCGTGCTGTAGCCCTGTCCGATGCCGGATGTCTGCACCGAATGGACACAGTCAAACAGGTCGCCATCCACGGGAAGCGTCTGCATGTGCGGATTGGAATCAAACGGCAGCATGAAGCCGTGGAGAGGCCCCGTCGCCGCTGATGCGCAGAGCATACCCAGAGCCATGCTCACCCAATAGGGCGTGTCTCCGTTGCTGGAGCTCTGCATGGAGCCGCTGAAGTCGCACATGGGCAGGATGCCCTTGAGACCTGCTGCATCCTTCACCATTTGGGACCAGACAGCACGGAGCTGGTTCTTCTCATCTTCCGTTATGTCGTCGGTGCAACGAGGATCCAATGCTGCCGCTGCCTTCTTCACAAGCTCATGCGGAAACACCGTCTTGGAGCCGTGAACCGTCGCCTTACCGGCGGCCGCGGCGGCAAAGTGCTCACGGAAGTGCGTGGCGCATACAGTTCGGTCTTCGCTGTCGACCCGAACACCAGAGCCAGAAGCAGAGCCAGGGGCGCGCGTCCGAGACTTCAGCGGCTGGTTGAGAAAGGCCTTGGCGTAGAGCTTGCCGGCGCGACCAGGAACCGTGGCGGGCTTGATGGTCGCCCAAGAGCCACCGGCCATGTGCGTCTCCACCGTGTCCAGACGGGCATTGAGCTGCGTCAGAAGTTGGCGATACTGCTTCATGCGGTGGGAGTGTGTCGGGGCCGCCAAGGCAGTATAGTCAGAAGAGACAATACAGGCAGGATGGACAGGTGGAGGGAACAGAATCCGCGCCAGATAGGCCGCATAGACACCCTTGCTACCTGCACCCTTGGCTCCCTGCTTCTCCCGTGGTGCCCACTTGGCCGCCAGAGAGATGGACTGACCAACCGGCGTGGCCATGTCCTTCTTGAGCTGCGTCGCAAAGAGGTCCGCGATCGCCCTCTTGAGCTCATCCGATGCTCCATCCATGTCCGACAACTTCAGCAGAGTGTTCCACGACGCGTAGTGCGGAACCAGCTCCAGCACCGCCTTCACCGCCTCTGGGTGGAGACTGTAAAGCGCCAGCAGCATCTGGATGAAGACATCGCGCTCTCCCTTGCCGCCGCGCACGTTGCCCGCGTGGAACGCCAGAAGAAAGGTATCCATCGGATCCTCCGCCCACGCCGCCACAACCAACTCCGATAGCAGCGCAGATGATGTGCGACGAACCGACGATGCCGCCAGCTCCAGACGCTTGGATCCCATTCCATCGTACACGTCAGAGCCCTTGGTTCCCGTCGTCATTGCGGGTGTGTAAGTCTTAGAAGCAGACATCCTGCTATCACCATGGGGGCCGGTTTAGGTAGTCAACTTTTACCGCGTCAAGATGTAGGGATGCCTTACAGAATCACCCATTCGCGTTACGGATGCCGCGTCCAGGGACCATCGGGTCGGTTTTATAGTCGGAAGGCAATTCCATGCGATCGGGCCAAAAAACAAGAGCGTCTGCTGCGTGCGATTGAGCATGGATGGATTCCACCTGGACGGCGTTCACGAAAGCCACAGAAGCCACGCCAGACTCAGAAACGACGCCGTTGAGTCTTGCGTTTGTTCTTCAGCGATCGTCTTCAACTCACATATCCTCCATATCTATTCCGGCCAGCATCTTCGCTTCCACACGCGCCGGATGCCAGGTATTCTTCATCAGCTCCTCCATATAAAGCCGACAGCGTCCCGTGATCCTTTCCCGGGCCTCCTTCTCCTGACGTTTGCGCAAGACCGTAAGATATGCCGGTGTAACGCTGGTATCTATCCACTCCTCTCCTGTCTGATTAAAACCCGATAACAACCAGGTCAGACTAGCAGGCAGATCCGGTATAGCAGTCAGCATATTATCCACTATGTAGAGCACCTCCAGAGTCTCTGGTAGCGTGGGAAGATGAGTCAAGTAGTTCTGGCCACACCACAACTCCTTGAGTCCAGCAGGAAGACTCGGCAGAAAAGTGAGGAGATTGCCATTACAGTGGAGAATCTCTACTCCATCAGGAATCGGCGGCAACTCTCTCAGACCGAGACAGTTCAGATTCAACGATGTTTGCCCAGGTCGCCAATCGCGCACCCGTTGCAAGGCGATTTCGGGGCCAGAAGCACGGGACTGCGGATTATAACAGTCCATTATCCTGTTGGTCCTGCCCTACCACCTTGCCCCGCACTTCAAGTTTATTGCCTGGCGAAGATACAAAGCCATGTTCTTTGCGTAAATTTGACGGGTTCAACGCAGCAACCACCGACTTCAGTGATTCCAAAGGACACCATGACTCCTATGGAACAAGCAAAAGACTGTGTCCGCAACTGGGAGTCAGGTCTGCTGGATCTATCGTGGCTTGGGCTCACGGAACTGCCTGAACTTCCTGCAGGTCTTACAAAGTTATGGTGTCATAACAATCTGCTGACCAAACTACCCGAAACTCTTCCTGCGGGTCTTCAGGAGTTGCATTGTTACAAAAATCATCTGACCACGCTACCCGATACTCTTCCAGCGGGTCTTAGAGAGTTGCATTGTTACCATAATCGGCTGTTGTCACTACCGGATACTCTTCCAGCAGGTCTTACAGACTTAGGGTGTGATAATAATCAGCTGTCGTCACTACCTGATACTCTTCCTGTATGTCTTAGACAGTTATATTGTGGAAACAATTTGCTGACCAGACTACCCGATACTCTTCCTGCGAGTCTTCAAACGTTATATTGTTCTGTAAATCAGCTGTTGTCGCTTCCTGAACATCTTCCTGTCGGTCTTACAAATTTATATTGTTATGAAAATCAGCTGTTGTCACTACCAGAGACTCTTCCAGCGAGTCTTAGAGAGTTACAATGTGCGAACAATCGTCTGACTACGCTTCCTGAATATATTCCTGCGACTCTGGAACGGTTAATTTGTGGTGAGAATCATCTGACTACGCTGCCTGATACTCTTCCTGCGGGTCTTACAGTGTTATATTGTTTCGACAATCAGCTGACCAGGCTACCAGAGACTCTTCCAGCAGGTCTGACAATTTTAAATTGTGATGGTAATCGGCTGATCAGTCTACCAGAGACTCTTCCTGCATCTCTTACACGGATAAGTTGTGATGGTAATCTGCTGTCTAGGCTACCAGAGACTCTTCCTGCGGATCTTAAACAATTCACTTGTTGCGACAATCAGCTGACCACGCTTCCTGATACTCTTCCTGCGGGTCTTCTATCGCTACATTGTTATGAAAATCAGATTACCAGGCTACCTGAAACTCTTCCTGCGGATCTTCAACTGTTAAATTGTATGAGCAATCAACTGACGACTCTTCCCAAAACTCTTCCAATCGGTCTTACAATATTCACTTGTTCCAACAATAACTTCCCAGATATTGAAGACGATGAATCTATTCCTGATTATGTCGCCCGTGTCAATGCCATCGCAGAGGCAGCCAGTCAAGAGCGTATCGTTGCACGATGTGCTCTCTACTTTGAGGAGTTGGCGAAGAAAGTATGGCATCCGTCGCGGGTGGAGCGGCTGATGTTGGCGGGCGTGGATATGGAGGATATGTAAGGACTTTTTCCTAAAAATCCGCAAAAAAACAAAATATAATATTGTGTCCTGGATATAATTTTGTAGCAATAATTCGTGTAGCATCTTCATTCCCAATTGTTAAATGATCCTTGATATGTAGATACAATTGATTGCATCTACATAGATATATGTTCTTTAAAAAATATTTATAATGACTGCTACCATTATTGGCGCACTCTGCGATTTCTTCGCGAGCTATTTTTCTTATGAGAACGTTTTCTATGCATTGTTCTCCTTCTTCGCTTACCACCACGGGGGGGAAGATTCCACTTTAATTTATCAATCTGCTCAATCATCCCGGGGTACTTTGCCTTAAGTTTATTTTTGCTCTCTTCGATACATTTATCATAATTAAAACCTGCAACGTTTGCTCGCCCAACACATTTATCCCAGAGAGTCTGATAATCCTCTTCAAATCGCGCAGTAAAGCCTGGACGCCGAACGGGGGGCCCGCGTTGCCAATCGTACGCAGGGATTTCATACGAAGCCATTTTATACTGAATGCTTCTATTTTTCATTTTAACCACCCCCCATAGTCCGGGATTACAGACTTTTGCATCCTCCACACTTGGTTATTTCAGGAGGATATGTAGAACTCTATTTTTTGAACGAAATCTGCCTAAAATTTGACGAACGCAAAGACACCAACAGCCGGCATCCAGAGATACCATGGAAGAAGCCACATATCGTGTCCTCCACTGGAATTCAGGTTTTCTAGATTTAGGGCATCTTGGACTCACGAAACTCCCTGAACTTCCTGAGGGTCTTCAACAGTTACATTGTCCCTACAATCACCTGACTAGCCTACCGGATACACTTCCTGCGGGTCTTACACAGTTAGAATGTTCCTTTAATCATCTGTCTAGCCTACCAGATACACTTCCGGCGGCTCTTACAGTCTTATATTGCGATAATAATCAGCTGAGAACTCTACCGAATACTCTTCCTGCTGGTCTTACAAAGTTTGGATGTTCCTTTAATCAACTAACGACTCTTCCCGATACTCTGCCTGCGGCTCTTACACACTTATATTGCGATAATAATCAACTGATGACTCTTCCCGAAACTCTTCCTGCTGGTCTTACAGAGTTATATTGCGACAATAATCAGCTGCGCACTCTTCCCGATACTCTGCCTGCGGCTCTTACAGACTTACATTGCGACAATAATCACCTGATGACTCTTCCCGAAACTCTTCCCGCGGGTCTTACAAATTTATATTGCCACAATAACCAACTGACGACTCTGCCTGAAATTTGACGAACGCAAAGACACCAACAGCCGGCATCCAAGAATACCATGACTCCTATGGAACAAGCAAGAGAGCGTGTTCGTAACTGGCGGTCAGGTACGCTGGATCTATCGTGGCTTGGACTCACAGAACTGCCTGAACTTCCTGTGAATCTTACGGATCTATGTTGTCAAAACAATCAATTGACTACGCTACCTGATACTCTTCCTTCGGGTCTTATTGAGTTAAGCTGCTCCCACAATCAACTGACCAGCCTACCCGATACGCTTCCCACGAGTCTTACACATTTAGCGTGTGTCTTTAATCGGCTGTTGTCGCTACCCGATACTCTCCCTGCGGGTCTTATTAACTTAAACTGCTGTTTCAATCAACTGACGACGCTCCCCGATACTCTTCCGACGGGTCTTCGTATGTTAGTGTGTTGCTATAATCAGCTATTGTCGCTACCCGATACTCTTCCGGCGGGTCTTATTGAGTTACACTGCGATTATAATCAACTGACCAGCCTACCCGATACTCTTCCTGCGGGTATCTGGTACTTAAAATGCTTACACAATCGGCTGACAAAGATACCCGATACTCTTCCTGCGGGTCTTACACACTTAATCTGCTTCGATAATCAACTGACAAAGATACCCGATATTCTTCCTGCGGGTCTTATGGAGTTAAGCTGCTCCCACAATCAACTGACCAGCCTACCCGATACTCTTCCTGCGGGTCTTCAATACTTAAGCTGCCCCCACAATCAGCTGACGACGCTCCCTGATACTCTTCCTGCGAGTCTTACACAATTATATTGCTCCCACAATCAACTGACCAGCCTACCCGATACTCTTCCTGCGGGTCTTCAATACTTAAGCTGCCCTCACAATCAGCTGACGACGCTCCCTGATACTCTTCCTGCGAGTCTTACACAATTATATTGTTGCAGCAATAACCTTCCAGACCGCCTCAATGATGAATCTATCCCCGATTATGTCGCCCGTGTCAAAACCATCACAGATGCGAAGGCAGAGGCAGACAGTAAAGAGCGTATCGTTCAACGATGTGCTCTCTACTTTGAGGAGTTGGCGAAGAAAGTCTGGCATCCGTCACGGGTGGAGCGGCTGATGTTGGCGGGCGTGGATATGGAGGATATGTAACCAACTCTATTTTTGAACCGTGACTGAAAATTTGACGGGTTCAAGCCACCAACAGCCGGCATCCAGGATATTATGGAAAAAGCAAAAGACTGTGTCCGCAACTGGACTTCGGGTCCGCTGGATTTATCGACGCTTGGACTCACGGAACTTCCTGAACTTCCTGCGGGTCTTATGGAGTTAAGCTGCTCCGACAATCAACTGACCAGCCTACCCGATACTCTTCCTGCGGCTCTTACAGAATTACATTGTAATGATAATCAACTGACGACTCTTCCCGACACTCTCCCGTCTGGTCTTACAACGTTATATTGTTCTGAAAATCAGCTGACCACGCTACCCGATACTCTTCCTGCGGGTCTTACAAATTTATATTGTTTCCACAATTTGCTGACCAGGCTACCCGATACTCTTCCTGCGAGTCTTACACTGTTATATTGTTCTGAAACTCAGCTGACCACGCTACCCGATACTCTTCCTGCGGGTCTTAGAGAGTTATACTGTGATGGCAATCTGCTGTCTAGGCTACCCGATACTCTTCCTGCGGCTCTTACAGAATTACATTGTTATGAAAATCAGCTGTCTAGGCTACCAGAGACTCTTCCTGCGAGTCTTACAACGTTATATTGTTCTGAAAATCAGCTGACCACGCTACCCGATACTCTTCCTGCGAGTCTTACAACGTTATATTGTTCTGAAAATCAGATTACCAGACTACCTGAAACTCTTCCTGCGGGTCTTACAAATTTATATTGTTCTGAAAATCAGATTACCAGACTACCTGAAACTCTTCCTGCGGATCTTACAAATTTATATTGTTCTGAAAATCAGATTACCAGACTACCTGAAACTCTTCCAGCGGGTCTAACAGAGCTCATTTGTAACAATAATCAACTGATGTCGCTACCCGATACGCTTCCTGCGGGACTCGAATTGTTAAAATGTCGCAGAAATCAGCTGTTGTCGCTACCCGATACGCTTCCTGCGGGTCTTACTGAGATTGATTGTTCCCATAATCGGCTGACCCGGCTACCCGATACTCTTCCTGCGAGTCTTGGAAAGTTATACACAACGGATAATCACCTTCCAGACCGCACCAAAGATGAATCTATCCCCGATTATGTCGCCCGTGTGAAAGCCATTGCAGAGGCAGACAGTAAAGAGCGTATCGTTGCACGATGTGCTCTCAACTTTGAAGAGTTGGCTCAGAAGGTCTGGCATCCGCAACGGGTAGAACGCTTAATGTTGGCGGGCGTGGATATGGAGGATATGTAGGTCAGTCCTGACTTTATTTTTGAACCGTGACTGAAAATTTGATGGGTTCAACACCGCAATCACCGGCATCCAAGAATACCATGGAACAAGCAAAAGAACGTATCCGAAACTGGCGGTCAGGTCCGCTGGATTTATCGTATCTTGGACTTACGGAACTGCCTGAACTTCCTGCGGGTCTTACAACTTTATATTGTTATGAAAATCAGCTGACCCAGCTACCTGAAACTCTTCCTGCGGGTCTTATTGTGTTAAACTGCTGTTACAATCAACTTACGACGCTCCCCGATACTCTTCCCACGAGTCTTAGATATGTATATGTGTATAGCAATCAGCTGACCACGCTACCCAATACTCTGCCTGCGGGTCTTATTGAGTTAAACTGCTGTTACAATCAACTGACGACGCTCCCCGATACTCTTCCGACGGGTCTTGATATGTTATTGTGTGCCTTTAATCGGCTGTTGTCGCTACCCGATACTCTTCCGGCAGGTCTTATTGAGTTACACTGCGATTATAATCAACTGACGACGCTCCCTGATACTCTTCCTACGGGTCTTCAACACTTAAGCTGCTCCCACAATCAACTGACGATGCTCCCAGGAACTCTTCCGGCGGGTCTTATGGAGTTAAGCTGCTTCCACAATCAACTGACAAAGATACCCGATACTCTTCCTGTGGGTCTTATGGAGTTATGTTGTTATAACAATTGTCTGACACGGCTACCCGATACTCTTCCTACGGGTCTTCAACACTTAAGCTGCTCCCACAATCAACTGACGACGCTCCCCGATACACTTCCTGCGAGTCTTGTAAGGTTATACACAAGGGGTAATCACCTTCCAGACCGCCCCGAAGATGAATCTATTCCAGACTATCTCACCCGTGTCAAAGCCATTATAGATGCGATTGCCGAGGCAGCCAGTAAAGAGCGTATCGTTGCACGATGTGCTCTTGTCTTTGAGGAGTTGGCACAGACCGTATGGCATCCGCAACGGGTGGAACGGCGGATGTTGGCCGGTGTGGATATGGAGGATATGTAACCATCTCTATTTTTGAACCGTGACTGAAAATTTGACTGGCTCAACACTGCAACCATCGGCATCCAAGGACACCATGGAAGAAGCAAAAGACTGTATCCGAAACTGGAGGTCTGGTATTCTAAATTTAGGGCATCTTGGACTCACAGAACTGCCTGAACTTCCTGAGGGTCTTACAAAGTTATATTGTCCAAACAATCATCTGACCACGCTACCCGATACTCTTCCCGCGGGTCTTACAATGTTATGTTGTTATAAAAATCAGCTGTTGTCGCTGCCCGATACTCTTCCAGCGAGTCTTCTAGAGTTGCATTGTTACCATAATCGGTTGTCGTCGCTGCCCGATACTCTTCCAGCGAGTCTTACAACGTTATATTGTTCTAAAAATCAGCTGTTGTCGCTGCCCGATACTCTTCCAGCAGGTATTAGAGTCTTACAATGTTCCGATAATCAGCTGACCACGCTTCCTGATACTCTTCCTGCGGGTCTTCAAGCGTTACATTGTTATGAAAATCAGCTGATCAGGCTACCCGAAACTCTTCCTGCGGATCTTCAACTGTTAAATTGTATGAGCAATCAACTGACTACGTTGCCCCAAACTCTTCCTGCTGATCTTACAATATTCACTTGTTCCAACAATAATTTTCCAGATATTGAAGACGATGAATCTATTCCCGATTATGTAGCCCGTGTCAATGCGATCGCTGAGGCAGTCAACGCGATCGCAGAGGCAGCCAGTAAAGAGCGTATCGTTCAACGATGTGCTCTTGTCTTTGAGGAGTTGGTGCAGACCGTCTGGCATCCGTTACGGGTGGAGCGACTGATGTTGGCGGGTGTGGATATGGAGGATATGTAAACCAAGTCTCTTTTTGAATAGTGCCTAAAAATTTGACGGATGCAAAGCCACCAACAGTCGGCATCCAAAGAATACCATGGAACAAGCAAGAGAACGTGTCCGCAACTGGAAGTCAGGTTTTCTAAATTTAGGGCATCTTGGACTCACTGAACTGCCTGAACTTCCTGAGGGTCTTACACAGTTACAATGTCCAAACAATAATCTGACTAGCCTACCAGATACACTTCCGGCGGGTCTCACAGAGATACATTGTTCCAACAATCATCTGACTAGCCTACCAGATACGCTTCCGTCAACTCTTACACATTTATATTGTTCCAACAATCGGCTGACGACGCTTCCTGATACTCTTCCTGCGGGTCTTACAAAGTTAGATTGTCCCTGCAATCAGCTGACCACGCTACCCGATACTCTGCCTGCGGGTCTTACAGAGTTAGTGTGCGACAATAATCAACTAACGACTCTTCCCGAAACTCTCCCTGCTGGTCTTACATATTTAGCGTGTCATTTCAATAATCTCACTAGGCTACCTACTCTTCCTGCAGGTCTTACAACTGTATATTGCTTCAACAATCGGCTGACCAGGCTACCCGAAACTCTCCCTGCGGGTCTTACAACCTTATGTTGCTTCAACAATCCGCTGACCAGGCTACCCGAAATTCTCCCTGCGGGTCTTACACAGTTATATTGCTTTGGAAATCGGCTGACCAGGCTACCAGAAATTCTCCCTTCTGGTCTTATACGGTTATATTGTTGTAACAACAACACCCTCCCATACCATGAAGATAATGAATCTATCCCAGATTATGTAGCCCGTGCGAACGCGATCGCAGAGGCAGCCAGTAAAGAGCGTATCGTTCAACGATGTGCTCTCTACTTTGAAGAACTTGCCCAGAAGGTCTGGCATCCGTCGCGGGTGGAGAGGCTAATGTTGGCGGGAGTGGATATGGAGGATATGTAGGTCCTCTCTATTTTTGAGCCATGACTGAAAAAATGACGGGTTCAAAGCCACCAACAGCCAGTTTCAGGAATTCCAATGGACCCCATGAATCTAGGGATATCAATGACTCCTATGGAAATTGCAAAAGAACGTATCCGATACTGGCGGTCAGGTCTGCTAAATTTGTCGCTTCTTAGACTCAAAGAACTTCCTGAACTTCCTGCTGGTCTTACCGAGTTATATTGTCAATGCAATCAGCTGACCAGGCTACCCGATACTCTTCCTGCGGCTCTTACAGTCTTACATTGCTACAATAATCAGCTGACGACGCTTCCCGAGACTCTTCCTGCGGCTCTTACAGAATTACATTGCTTCAATAATAAACTGACGACGCTCCACGATACTCTGCCTGCGGGTCTTAAAAAGTTATATTGCCACTATAATCAGCTGACCAGGCTACCTGAAACTCTCCCTTCTGGTCTTACACTGTTATGTTGCTACGAGAATAAACTGACGACGCTCCCCGATACTCTGCCTGCGGGTCTTACCGAGTTATATTGTCACCGCAATCAGCTGACCAGGCTACCCGAAACTCTCCCTACGGGTCTTATAAAGTTATGTTGCAACAATAATAAACTGACGACGCTTCCCGATACTCTTCCTGCGGGTCTTACACTGTTATATTGTCACAGCAATAACTTCCCAGACAAAGAATACGAGGAGCCTATTCCAGAGTATGTAGCCCGTGTCAAAGCCATCGCAGAAACAGAAAGTAAAGACCGCATCGTTGCACGATGTGCTCTCGTCTTTGAGGAGTTGGCACAGACTGTCTGGCATCCGTCGCGAGTGGAGAGGCTGATGTTGGCGGGTGTGGATATGGAGGATATGTAACCAACTCTATTTTTGAACAGTGACTGAAAATGTGACGGGTTCAAAGCCACCAACAACCACCGGCATCCAGGAATTCCAATGGACACCATGACTCCTATGGACATCGCAAAAGCACGGGTTCGCGACTGGACCGCAGGTTTGCTCGATCTATCGGACCTAGGATTGACGGAACTTCCTGAACTTCCTGCGGGTCTTACCGAGTTATATTGTTGCCGCAATCAGCTGACCCGGCTACCGGATACACTTCCTGCGACTCTTACAAAGTTAGTGTGTTCCTACAATCAGCTCACCACACTACCCGATACGCTTCCTGCGGGTCTTCGAGAGTTAAACTGCTGTTACAATCAACTGACGACGCTCCCCGATACTCTTCCGGCGGGTCTTGTCGTGCTTGAATGTCATTCAAATCAGCTGTTGTCGCTACCTGATACTCTCCCAGCGGGTCTTACAGACTTACATTGTGCCCAGAATCGTCTGACCAGGCTACCCGATACACTTCCTGCAAGTCTTGAAGAGTTATATTGTAGTGACAATCAACTGTTGTCGCTACCCGATACTCTTCCGGCGGGTCTTGCGGAGTTATATTGTGATAACAATCAACTGACCAGCCTACCGCTTACTCTTCCCGCGGGTCTGGAAGCGTTAAATTGCACCTTCAATCAGCTGTCGACGCTCCCCGATCCTCTTCCTGCGACTCTTATTGTCTTTAATTGTTATCTAAATCTCCTTCCAGAAAATGAAGAGAATGAGTCTATGCACGACTATATAGCCCGCGTGAAAGCCATTGCAGATGCGAAGGCAGAGGCAGCCAGTAAAGAGCGTATCGTTGCACGATGTGCTCTCTACTTTGAAGAGTTGGCGAAGAAGGTATGGCATCCGTCGCGAGTGGAGAGGCTGATGTTGGCGGGTGTGGATATGGAGGATATGTAACCAACTCTATTTTTGAACCGTGACTGAAAAAATGACGAGTGTAAAGCGTTCAGCCACCGGCATCCAGGGATTCCAATGGACACCATGAGTCCTATGGAACAAGCAAAAGACTGTGTCCGCAACTGGACTTCGGGTCCGCTGGATCTATCGCGGCTTGAACTCACGGAACTACCTGACCTTCCGGCGGGTCTTACACTGTTATATTGTAACAATAATCCACTGACCAGGCTACCCGAAACTCTCCCTTCTGGTCTTACAGAGTTATATTGCAACAATAATCAACTGACGACTCTCCCCGAAACTCTGCCTTCTGGTCTTACAAAGTTATATTGCGACAATAATCAACTGACCACGCTCCCTGAGAATCTGCCTGCGGCTCTTAAAGACTTATGTTGCTACAATAATCAGCTGACCACACTACCCGATATGCTTCCTGCGGGTCTTACAAGGTTGGATTGTTACGTCAATCGGTTGACCAGGTTACCCGATACTCTTCCTGCGGGTCTTACAGAGTTACATTGCAACAAAAATCAACTGACGACTCTCCCCGAAACTCTCCCTTCTGGTCTTACAAAGTTACATTGCGACAATAATCAACTGACGACTCTCCCCAAAAATCTCCCTTCTGGTCTTACAAAGTTATGTTGCTACAATAATCAACTGACGACTCTCCCCGAAACTCTCCCTTCTGGTCTTACAAAGTTATATTGCGACCATACACAACTGAAGACTCTCCCAGAAACTCTGCCTGCGGCTCTTACAGACTTATATTGCCACAATACACAACTGATTACTCTTCCCGAAACTCTCCCTGCGGGTCTTACAGAGTTATTATGCCAGAATACACAACTGACCACGCTTCCTGAGAATCTGCCTGCGGGTCTTACACTGTTATATTGCCACAATACACAACTGACCACGCTTCCTGAAACTCTTCCTGCGGGTCTTACACAGTTAAGTTGTTCTCACAATCAGCTGACCACGCTCCCTGAGAATCTGCCTGCGGGTCTTACACTGTTATATTGTAACAATAATCCACTGACCAGGCTACCCGAAACTCTCCCTTCTGGACTTACAAGGTTATATTGCGACAATAATCAACTGACGACTCTTCCCGAAACTCTCCCTTCGAGTCTTACAATGTTAAATTGCCCCCATAATCAACTGACGACTCTTCCCGAAACTCTGCCTGCGGCTCTTACAGACTTATATTGCAACAATAATCAACTGACGACTCTTCCCGATACTCTGCCTGCGGGTCTTACACTGTTATATTGTTACAGCAATAACCTCCCGGACCGTGAATACGAGGAGCCTATTCCTGTGTATGTAGCCCGTGTGAACGCCATCGCCGAAGCAGCCAGTAAAGAGCGTATCGTTGCACGATGTGCTCTCTACTTTGAAGAGTTGGCGAAGAAGGTATGGCATCCGCAACGGGTAGAGCGCTTAATGTTGGCGG
>Ga0214923_10005785_pt1 | contig 14188 bp, 9 predicted proteins | sample LL1510_MetaG_FD_177993 | JGI IMG/M metagenome (GOLD analysis project Ga0214923, IMG submission 177993) | Freshwater microbial communities from Lake Lanier, Atlanta, Georgia, United States - LL-1510 | ecosystem: Environmental > Aquatic > Freshwater > Lake | place: USA: Georgia | collected 2015-10-15 | reverse complement strand
TGAAAATATCTCGTTCTAACATCAGGTATGAAGTTTACGCCACTGACGCCATGCTTGCTCAAGCGCCTCAACACGCAAGGTCAAGACCTGAGACCAGAGTCGATGCTCACTGACATATTGCCTGGCCGACTGAGCAATCGCGCGGCGCCTGGCGTGGTTCTTGATTAAATCTTCCAGTGCCACCGCAAACTCCTGTACATCGGCTGCAATCAACCCGTTCATCCCCTCATCGATGCTTGCCGCGTAAACCGTAGGCGATGCGATACAAGCCATCTCGTGGGCTGCGCACTCGATGAACTTCAGATCGCTCTTGCAAGCATTGCCCTCGTGGTCTGCCAGCGGCAAAAGCGCAATGTGGCACTGGGCAAGCAACTGATGGTACTGGTCGTAGCTTAGCTGAGGCACAAAGCGCTTTTGGTCGACGCTGGCCGCCTCAAAGACTGCTCGATCCTGCAAGACGACAAGCTCAGCTTGCGGATACGCTCTAAAAACCGGTGCAATGGCGCGCATAAGTTCAATGCCCTCTTGCGTCCGGTTCAAAGCCCCGAAGAAAACAGCAATTTTCTCCGCTGCAACCGCCTCAGCGCCTACAGGGGTTGGGGACGATTTCAACGGGGGCAACTCAATGAGGCGGTTATCAAATAAGAGGATACGGTCATCACCGCGCACTTTTGCGATTTCCTTGGCGAGCCTTGGCGTTGAAGTCACTACGCCATGGGCTGCCTTGACCGAAGCCCAGGGGGCGCGATCAAAATGCTCTTTTATCCGGGGGGCAAACAGTGAGGGATGATCATCCCACTCCGCAAGCACAAGCCAGCCCTTCGCTTCAAGCCTTTGCACCGTTTGTTGCCATTCGACAAGGCTTGAAGGCAGCTGACGCTGAACGATCAACACCTTCGGCAGGTCAAGCGGCAAGTCAGGGATTTGCGCGCTTCGTTCAAAGTAATGCACCTCCACATCGACCAGTGAACCAAAGGCAAGCAAAGGAAGTCGGGTGCGAACATCAGCAAATCCTGGCGCCATGGCAAGCATCACGATCACAAGCTTGCTGGCCCGGCTTCGGACCCGCACAGCTTGCGCAGCAGACGGCTCGGGGATGGCCTTGCCCCCTCGGATGGCCTCAGCACCGGGAATGGCCTTAGCCTCTTGAGGAGCTTTAGCACCGGGTAGCTGCGAGATGCCAAGCCTCGCTGAAGGTACCGCCCGAATCACATACTGAAGGCTTAACCACCGTTGACGGACAACCGCGAGGTCCTCAGCGGCTGACGCGATCCAGGGCTTCATCGATTCGACGAAGGCTTCAAAGCCTTCTTTGTTGACCACAATCTCGCGGGCGCGCATTTTTGATGCTGCAAGTCCTGCACGCTGAAACAACTCCAACATCGATGAAGCGGTAAAAAAACGCAAATGCGTGCGATCCAGTAAACCTTGATCACGGTAAGAAAAATCGCCACGAAGTAATCCGTCAATAACCGTCCAGTGCCCGACATTCGGGATACAGGCAAGCAGCACACCATCGGGCGAGAGGCACGCCGCAAGCCTGCTGAGCATTGCCCAGGGATCCTTCAGGTGTTCGAGGATGTCGCCCAACACAATGGCATCCATCGCAGCGTGCCAGGATGCCCAGGGCAATTCCACGCGGTCGCTTTCGACATCAGCGACATAGATCTCATCGAGCCGCTCAGCCGCCATCGCTGCAGGCTCTTGCATCAATTCAACGCCGATCCAATTCGCTTGCGGGTTGCGCCGTTTAAAGGCTGCACCAAGCGCTCCGGCACCGGCGCCTAGCTCAAGCACCTTGGTTGCGTGCAGCGGAATCGCAGCCAGCAAATCGGGGTTGACATTGTTATAGTAGGCTGGCTTCATCGATGGCTACATGGTTTGCATCGGGGTATGAACGTTGTGCGCCTTGGCTTGATTTGTGAGCGTTGTTCTTATTGTGATTGAAAAAACGATCGATGCCCGCCGTGCTTCAACCTACACTTGACTCGCCGCAGTTGGCTGCCTGGCTTAGCCCGCCTTTGCCTGACAGTGCGCCTTACTGGGTTCAGGCTCTGATCGGCCCGAATATGGCCTACTTGATCCGGTCGGCACCGTCGGATCGGATTTTGTTTTATACCTTTGCCGAATCGATGCCAGAGTATTTTGCTTTGGATAACAACGACGAGGGCTTTGCGCCGATTCCCATCGAACAGCGCGCAGCGGTGCGAGCGATGTTTGCCCGGCTTGAGCAAGTGATTGATCTCCACTTTGTGGAAACCAATAACCCGATCCAGCAAGGCACGATTGCCTTGATGACAAACCGTCAACAACGCACCGATGGCTACGCTTGGGGACCGGGCTTTTCGCTTAAAGCCTATGATGTAATGCTCGATAACGAACCACCGCTAAAGTTTGCCGATGGTCAATACGATGCGCTCACGCTGATCCATGAAGTGAGCCACGCCCTTGGCTTGAGGCATTCGTTTGAAGGCAGCCAACGCTTTGACAGCGGTGGCAATGACCCAAGCTTGAGCGGCGCTGAAGAATCCACGGTCTGGACCGTGATGAGCTATACAAGCTATAAAGATCAGTATCGCGCAGAGCTCCGGCCCTTTGACATTGCTGCATTACAATGGCTCTACGGACCTTCAAAGATCGCCAGATTGGGCGATGATCGCTATATGCTTCGAAGCACCGAAGCGAATTTCATTTGGGATAGTGCTGGTTTTGACACCCTTGATGCCTCGGGTCTGGACGCAGTAAGGCGCGACTACTTTGGCAGTCCTGTGGGCGAAACAAGCGACTTGAGACTCGTTCTGGACTTACGACCAGGTACCAAGGGATTTATCGATAACGCTTTTGACCGGATCAGTCTGCCTGGCCAGATCACCGTCAATGCTGGCACAGTGATTGAAGCTGTCGTGGGTACCGCAAGCCGGGACTGGGTCTACGGCAACGAGGTGGCAAATCGACTAGAGGGGCGCGCCGGGGACGATTTGCTCGTAGGCCGCGAAGGTGACGATAGCCTTTTCGGCGGCGAAGGTGCTGACTCGCTTATGGGCGGACCCGGATCGGATTTTCTCGACGGAGGAAGGGGCACCGACTGGGCATTCTTTGAAGGTCCCCGTTCAAGTTATCGGATCAGCCCACAAGCCAGCGGTCGCTACCTCATTCAGACACAAACCGCTAATGGGATGCAAATTGATCAACTCGTCGATCTTGAGCGTTTGCACTTTTCCGATGGCACGGTGATCTTGAAGGAGGATCCTCAAGGCTATTGGGCTGTGCGCATGATTGCGCTTCTTGGCGGGCCTTCGAGGCTTCAAGAAACAGCGCTCAGCGGCTATGCGATCAACGCGCTCGATCAGGGCATGCCACGTGCCGATTTGGCGCGCCTCGGTATCAGCGCAATGGTCGGTGAGAAAGCGAGCACGCGTGATCTCATCGCCAAGTCCTATGCCATCTTCTGGCAAAGCGGTCTTCTTGCACAGGCGCCAAGCGATCAAGACATCGATGCACTCAACGCTGCAGCGCTCGGTGCGGCCATGGACGCCTCCGCGCTGCTGCTTTGGGCATGTGAGCTTCCGGTCACCGAGACATTGGTTGCACTCGCTGGAATCAATGAGCAGGGCCTGGCTGTGTTGTGGCCGCCAGCTGTTTAGCGCCTTCAAAGCGCACGATGCCCAGTTTGGCGAGCCACGCCAGAGCACGAAGGCCGTGGGGGGCGCGCGTATCGCCTAACACCGCCGCAACAGCGCGTGCTTTGGAACTTCGGCCGGGACTTTGATCTAAAAAATCGATCATTAAACGAAACTCCTGAACATTCGGCATCACCTGCAAGGTGTAGTTCACCATGGCCAGCGATAACAAGCGCTCGAATGTCTCAAATGCGTTGTTCTCTGAGAGGCAGACCACGCTGTCTTCGTTGAGTACCGCACTCGGATAGTCAGCAAAGCCATGCATCGGATCCAAGCGGGCGGGCCAAAGCCGCGACCGAGGGCTTGCTGAGGCGCGCAGCTCCCTTAAAGCGTCCCATAAAGCTTCGTATTGCGTCATCACCACCAACCAATCGAAACGCTCTTGCGCCTGAGTTCGGCCAGCAAGCCCCATTTGCCTTCGAAGCTCAGGTGAGCAGAAAAGCTGCACAAAAGCCTGCGTGGCCGCCTCGATATCCACACTCACAAAAGACGCGCTATGGCCGCAATACATATCATAGCTATCAATGTCCAAGGCATGACGCAAGGCTAGATCTGCGCCAAGCCCTCCGTGTGGCATCCAGCTCGGAATCCTAAATCCATCTACAGCGTCTCGAACGCTATCTTTATAACCATTCCAGTCGCTCACAACCAGCGGCAAGCCGCTGGCCATCGCTTCAATCGGTGTGATACCAAAAGTTTCCTGAATGTTGTCAGAAAGCGAGCAAAATACATCGGCCGATGCCCAGGCCTTTTCACGCGTTGCCGCTTCGCGTCCGTCCAGCGTGAGCACCCCAAGCGAAGGAGCAGCAAGGGCTACAGCGTCCCGGTAAGCCTTGGCAATGTGCTCGTTTGCATGCCAGCCACATTCGATCAAACGCAGTCGTGCATGCGGCGGCAAAAGGCCGGCGTGCTGGCTTTGCATCCGCGCCCAGGCCCGCTCGAGTGCAAGATACATCGGTAGCGGATGCGCTTTTGCATGGAAGGAAAGCCGGCCCACATAAAGCACAACGATATCGTCCGGGCCGATGCCCAATTGCTCGCGCGCGGTGATTCGAGCTTGCGCGCTGAATTTAAAGTCCTCGACATGAATTCCCAGCGGAATCACCGGCAGTTGGGGCAAGACAATTTTTGTAACACCCAAGCGCTCTTTTAAATAATCCACATGCGCTTGTAACAGGCGTTCGACGTTTGATTTCACAGCCTTTGATGTGCAAATCACTGCGTCCCATGGCTGCACAGGCGCCTCAAGCCACGCTGCAATCGCATCCATGGCCCGCGCCGATGAGGTGGTGTGGGTGATGCCACAAAGACTCCAGGACTGGTGTCCAAACGCTGCGCGCTGCCAGGCAAACTCGGCAAGTCCGGGCCCTGGATAATAAATGCAGCCGGGCTCACGAAGCTTCGCAAGATTACGCCGATTGATGGTGTGTAGCCTGCCCTTGCGCCCATAGCGTTTTAAGGCATCCGACACATCGTCGGCCATTTCAGGTTTTTCAAGCTGAAGCCAAAAGTCCTCCCCTTTGGCATAGCGCAAAAAACCCCTCAGAAACGACTCGCCGGCGGCATTGCGGCCCATGAGTTTTGGCCCAGCGGTGGTGTAGGCCTCTGGGTGATAAAAAACGCAAGGATTCAAAACATTCAACAGGCTTGGCTCAAGATGGGAGCTGTTTGCTCAGTGGCTTAGCTGAAGATGGGTAGTGTTTTATCTTTGAAATTGGCAAGGTTCGGAAAAACCCGGGTGAATCGATCGCCGGAAAGCCCTAGCCACTGCATAAGGCTTGCAGCAAGCTGATCACTTGCGTAATCGGGTACCCATCGTCCCTTTTTCCACGTGTCGCCATCATCGACGCCGCCCAGGACCAGACTGGGGATGCGACCATAAACCTGCCCACCTCGAATCGGTGCACCCATCACGAACCAGTGATTGCCCCATGCGTGATCGGTACCCTGACCTGCCGGCTGCAGGGTCCGCCCAAACTCACTCATCACAACCACGACCACATCACGGTCCAGATTGCGAAGGCGCAACTCTGCATCAAAGGCGGCCAGAGCTTGCGCGGTTTGTTGGACCTGGATATCCAAGGCAACGCCTTCTTCGGTCCCGCGCTGGGTCAGATGCGTATCGAAGTTTCCAAAATCTGTAAAAAAGAGCTGTCTGCGAACACCCTCCGACTTGAATACCGGCATTAGGCTAGCAATGTGTGAAAGGTCGCTTCCGAGCCTGTGGTTGGGAAACAGGGTGCGATTTTTCGCCGCCTTTTGCTCAGCCACCGAGAGCGCCATCGCATCATTGAACGAGGCCGAAAGCGAGCTGGCGAACTCGTTTTCGATCGGGTTTCTTGACTGGAAATGTCCCAGCGACTCAACCAATTGGGTCCAGCGATTGTTGCTGTCACCCAGATCGGCGCGACCCCACCAGCGGGTACCGTTTGAATTCGCCAAGGTCATACGCGAGCGCAGACCCGTCACGAGTGTGTTATCAAAGGCATAGCTTACAACGGGCAAGCTCCGGACCAACTCGCTCGGTAGCAGCTCCATGGCACGTCCACCCCAGCCATTGACGATATCACTGGGATCCCAGCCCTGCACGATATTGACCTGTTCGGAGTGCGACATCAAAAAGGGCGGGACAGCCACTTCGTTGTTGCGCCACTGCGCTGCCGTCAACGGCCTCACGAGCGCACCAATGTTTGCCACCCAGGCCAGACGCCCCTGCTGATACAAGGGCAGCAGGCTTTGCATACCAGGATGCATCCCAAGGCTGCCCTGCCCATAACCTGCAATTGGAATCAATTCATCGCGCTTCAAAGCGAGATTGGGTCTGGCTGCGCTATAGTCTTTGTATCCAGCATCTAAAGGCACCAGCATATCGTTGCCGTCAAAACCGCCCTTCAGAAACACCACCACCAGTGACTTGTAATCAGCCGCATTCGCACTGGGCAGCGACGATAAGGCAAGTGCGGTGGAAAGGCTCGCACCCAGGCTGTAGCGATTGAAAAGGCCGCCCGCGGCAAATCTGCTGGCATCGGTCAAAAAAGATCGACGATTCATTTAATCACCCCGAAAGCCGGTGTTGTGAGCATGAAAGTCATCACCAGGGCAGCACGTTGTCCGGTGTTTTCCCTACTGGTTTCATTGAGCAAAACCTTGGATGCATCCCGCAGCACCGGAGACATGGAGCCCTTGAATAGCCGCTGATTCATCAACTCCATAAAGGCATCGGGCGACCGACTCAGCGCCTGGACATAGGCATCGAATTGGCATTGCGCATCGCGCAGCGCTTTGCCGTCGTCACCGTAGACCTGAGACAGACCACCGAGTCGGTCGCGAAACTCTTTTGAATCGAGCAGTTTTTGCTCAGGCGCGAGCACATTGCTGCCCGGGGCCCGATGCATCGGCGAGAAAAAGCTGAATACCGAGGGTGCAGCAAGCGGCTTTTGGTTTGAAAAGCCATACACTTCATAACGATTCCAGGGCATGGTGATCGGCTGCTTGCACTCAAGCGCTCGCATCACAGAGACCGACTGCAAGACAGGTTCCTTGATCCGCCCGACCCGCAATTCACGGAACGAGGGATCGTCGGCACGACGCGCCTCGGGGTCGAGCAAGATCGCCTTAGCCACAGCGGCCAGGTCACCGCGCTTGCCCTTGCCATTGTTCTCAAAAACAGCAACGACTCGCGCGACGTATTCAGGCGATGGGTCGCTTGAAACCATGGCCTGAATCAGTCGAAACACAACGAACGGGCCGGTATTGGGATGATTTGACAAAATGTCAGCGACCGCCCGCGCGTCCTTCTCTGCCCCCTGGGCCGCAGGGATCGACATGCCGAGCACCCGTTTTGCGCCATCGTCATGGCTACCGGCCCAGCCGGGAATCATGGCCTTTTCGTAGCCCGCCCAGTTCGGGTGATTCAATGCACCCTCCTTTTGAACATGTCGATTATCAAACTCCCAGCCGGTCAGTGCGCGTGTGATGTCTTGCACATCGGCTTGGCTGTAGGTTTCAAGCGGTTTGCCGCTGCTGTTTTTCACAACGCTTCCATCGCGATTGAGCATAAAGACGCCCACGGTGAAAAGTTGCATCAACTCCCGGCCAAAGTTCTCGTTTAAAAAACAGTCGGGGCAGGCGCCCTGGCGGCGATTCTGGTTATTGTCAAGATACTGGCCCATGGCAGGACTTCGGATCACCTGATAGAGCAACTCACTGTATGAGCCCAGCGCCTGGCGCTGCAACATGTTGAAGTACTCTGTAACGCCATAGGGATTCACCTTGTTCTGAGAAACCACAATAAAGTTTGAGAGCGCCCAGGTCATGCGCATCCTGAGTTGGTCGGGAGCCGACAAAAATGCCTTTGAGGTCTCGATCTGATTAAAGCCCCAGTTGAGTTTGCCTTGCTCTTTGTCAAGAAGGTTTAGATCGCGCCAGACCAGCAAGGGCTTGCCATCGATTTGGGTGGGTGGCAGCGCGAGCTGTCGATCGATCCAGTCGGCATAGCCAAGGCTTTGCACCTCGGCGATTGACGCGGCGTTTGACCCAAAGCTTGCCTGATCCAAAAACCGGGCCGCGGCATAGGCCTTGACACTGCTCGGCCTCGAAGCTTCTATGCTGACTTGTCCGCTTGCAGGAAGCAAGCTCGGCTTGTTGGAGGGCGAAGGCGCATCGCCACAGGCAGACAGGCCCAAGGCGGTAGCAAGAACCCATGCGATCAATCGATTCAAAGCCATTCTCCGAAACAAAGCCATTCTCCGAAATATAAGCGCCAACCCTCAAGGGCAGGACCTTGTTCAAAAAAGCGCATCGCCTGAGCCTGTGCCTGCATCATCGGTTGCTACACGCCGTAGGGTAGGCCAAACGATGCGTAGCCGACCAAATCAACCTGATCGGTCAGCAAGGCTAATCCGGAACCGATGACGGCAAGATCTGACTGTCCGTATTGCTTGATCAAGGGCATCAGTACCGCAAGATCTGCAGCGCTTGCCGCATGCCCAAAAACGTTTTGAAACAAAGCCCTGGCAACCGATGGATCGCTTCTCAGACCCCATTGCACAGCAAATTCTGCACTCTCAAACATCGCACTTGCGACTTGCGCTGGGGTCATGCCTTGATCACTAAGCTTGAGATAGCGGCCAACCAGTGAAGCATCCTTTAACGACGGGGCGCCCAAAACGGTGGCGATGAGCTTTGCAACCGATCCAGCCGCCCCTTCAAGGTCGAAAGCAAGCGCAAGGTCAGCGAACTGCAGCCTTTCCACGCCTTGTAACGAGTTGCTGCCACTGACGCCATCACGTGATGTCACCAAGAGCCGTCCTGAAAAAGGCGAGATCATGAGGTCATAAGCGGCGCGGGGCTGATCAAACACAGCACAGTCCAGACCTGCAAGGCCATCGATCCAGTCGTTTCCCTCGCCGGGAAAAAAACAGTCGTTGAGAGCGCTGCCAGTTAAAAAGTCGTCGTAGGCCGATCCAATGACCGCCTCAATAACGGTTCCGTAGGCAATGGCAAGATTTCCAAACGCAGCGTAATCCTCAGCTGTGCGGCCCACCGAGCTGCGGCTTCCAGGACTCAAGCTGATGCTTACGCCCACCGACGATGCTGAGGCGTCGATGACATCATAGCCGCCTGAATCGACCAGTGTGAGAATGCCTGCTGCTGCCGGGGTGCCCACTTTGTAGACATGGTTTGAAAAATCAGGCGGCGGTGGACCGTAAATCGTTTGCAATGCCAAAACGTCATCGATACTAAAGCTTTTCGGATACATGCCTGACCAAGGCAAGAGCTCTGACATCACACTAAAACTCATATCATTGCGCTCGGCTGAAATCACCGGCTTATTTTGGGCGCTTCCTTGCAGCGCAGGGTGCTGCAAACCGAGCGCGTGGCCTAGTTCGTGGAGCACCACCCAAAGGCCCTCTGAACCCGGCTTCAAGTTTTCGACGGTTTCAAGGTCTAGCCAAATATCGCCGGCAAGCGGCCCTTGAGCAGGATCAGGAGAAAAACTATACCCTTTGGTGTTGCGTTGCTGATTTACCCCGATGCGAATTTGGGCGAGTAAGGGATCCGCTTCCACCAGTCTGATGTCAGCCTGGGCGGCCGCGTCCTTGAATGCGGCCCGAATCGCGTCTTGCTGCGATGCACCGAGCAGGAAAAAACCGGTTCCGCCTCCGCCGTTACCCTCTGAGGGCGTTTTTTGAAGAAATCCATAACTGACTTCAACGCCCGTTCCCATCGGTTTGTCTCGATTCCAGCGCGCGGCACCCCCTTCAATCAAAGCCGCCGGTGCTTGCGCTTGCCAATCAACAAAATCCAATAAGGACTTTCGTTCGTTTCGCTGCGGCGAATTAAGCGAAAGGTACTCAAAATTCGTCAGCTCAATCGATGAGCTTCGCCCGTCTGTCGCACTCCACTGCAGGGTGAAACGCGTGAGCGAGGGGTCGTAACCCACTGAAAAGTTTTCCTTGCCAGGCATCCAGAAATTGAGCGTATCGATACCCCCTGCGCCATCCAGAATGTCGCCCCCCCAGGAGTCGTCAAAGAATTCATCGGCAGCCGACCCGATAACGGTGTCGGCAAAAGGTGATAGTGAAACCGCACCCACATTTGCAAAGGAGTCCCGATCACCCCAACCGTCGATTGCGTAGCCCTTGCTCAAATCGATGAACACCCCCGAAGGATTGTCCCAGTAGGCGACGCGGGCATCGGTTGATCGCTCTAAAAAGACGATCGTATCGTTGCCAGGTCCACCCAGAACCTGACCTGAAGCCCAGGAGATGATGTCGTCACCAGCGCCTCCGTGCACATGAAACCAATGCCGATACTGCTCTGGCGGGACGTCTTTTGACTGATCGATCGTATCGGCCTCGTCACTGAACCAGATCTCTTCGTGCCGCCGCTCCGGGCTAAAGAGCCTGAGCGTTTGGTCAGCAAACTCGATGAGCGCGATAGCTTTGAGCGTATCGACTGTATTGTTTTTTAGATACCGGACGGTTGCGTTACCGTTGCCTTGCTGATCAACAACAAAGGATGACATGGGTTCTGCGTAGCGAACCACATCGATACCCCCACCACCCTCATAGGTGTCGTTACCCTGGGGCGGAAGCGTTTTGCTTCCAAAGCTCTGAACGCCGGGGTCACCCTCGAAAAAGTCGTTGTACGGCCCGCCAATAAATGCGTTGATTCCCTCGATACGGTCACGAAATCCAAAGCCGTCGTTTTCAACACTGGACCATCCCACCCGAACCTTTACCGGCCCATTGGCATTGATGAAGCTCATGGTCTTTTCGCCGGAGCCCAAGCCACGAATTGCGTCGTAGCCCGGCCCGGCAAGGACGGTATAGCCAGCAACAAATTCAATGCGGTCGCTGCCCGCACTCCCGGCAATCGTCGCTGAGGCGGCATTCGGTTCCGTAAGAAGGCGCAAGGATTGGCCCGCAATCGCCTCCCGCGATGCCTCACTCAAACTCATCGTTTTATTCAGTGCGCTATCGGCCCGGTTGATCCGAATCGACTCGAATTCAAGCAAGGTGATGGTCTCGGAAACCGTCGGGCCCCAGCGCAAGACATAAGCTTTCGATGTACTGTCAAATATAACGCTATAAGGACCCCGATTTTCCGCCCAAAACGACAAGGTATCGACTCCGGCACCGCCGATCAGGGTGTCGCCACCCCCTGAGTCGTAGACCGTGTCATCGCCATCGCTACCCACAAATCGGTCCGCGAAGTTTGAAAGGCTAACCTGAGCGACGTTAACAAGCCTGTCCCTACCGCCCCAGCCATCCAGTGCATAGCCTTCCTTCAAATTGACGTAAACCGCCGATGGCGAATCAAAATAGGCCGCAATGGCACTGTTGGGGTTGTCCAGGAAGGTAATCGTGTCGTCACCAGGCCCTCCGAGCACGTTACCCGATCGCCAGAAGATCAGGTCGTCGCCCGCGCCAGAAAACAAGTGGGTCCAGTTATACTGGCGATCGGCGGGAAGCACGAGACGCCGGTCAATTTGCTCGCTTGCTTCCGTACCGTAATAATCATCGCGGCCCAGGCCGCGAACGTTCAGATCGATTGTCTGATCGGTAAAAACGATTCGTGAAAAGCCTTCGAGCCTGTCGACCGTGCTGTAAATGATCGATCGAACCAAAGCGCGGTCCGACGCTTTGTCGAACTGCACCACATAGTCGCGCGCAGGGCCGGCGTAAAGCACGATGTCGTAACCACCGCCGCCCACGTAGGTATCGTCGCCCTTTGGGGGGTAGAGGGCGCTGCCAAAAATCTCGTTGCCCTGGTGACCCTGGATATAGTCTGACTGAGGACTTCCGATATAAGCGTTAAAACCCTCGATACGGTCCTTGCTACCAAAACCATCATTGAGTACCAAGCCTTGATCGGCGCGAACCGTTACAGCGTTTGGACTATTTTCAAAGCTTAGTACTCTGGTGGCAAATCCAGTGGCCCTCAACGATTGGGATCCAGCGATGGCGACAGTCATGATCGATCACTTGAGCGATAAAGCCTTGGCTTCGAGAATTTTGGAGTGTAGCGAGCAAGCGCAATATCGCTAAAAGAAGTTGACTGGTTTTATGGTGATTGCCATGGGCATGTGCCCTGGTCTACGCATCAGCCCCTTTGATCTGGTCACATTACTGAATGGTTTCGCCCAAACCAAGGATGGGATCGCTTGGCGCTACCAGCACCGCTTTCAGGGCGTTGGCATAAGCCTGGCGCGCCGTTTGCATCATTGCAAGCTCGCCTTGCAACTGCCGGATCTTTTGATCGCAAAGCATCAACATTTCAAGTCGCCCCTTCGCTTCTTGAGACATCGCCTCCGTTTCGTAGTCATGACCATCGATTTGAACTTTTGCCATCATCGCTCCGAATTCGCGCGGTCTACGCGGGTTGATTACACTTAAGAAGGCATTTTACCGTCAAGTGAACTCTTGGGGTGAGACCAGCGGCATAGCTTGCCCCTGAAAAGCGGCTTGCTGCACCTCAGGCTGCGACCAAGGCCGGCGGCTCAGTCCAGGTAGGCATGCCGCACACCCCTAGTCTCGGGGATAAATTGTGGGAAATCCGTGCGCGAGGCAAGGACGGTATTTCGCGGACTTCCTTCAGCTTACGGCCTTGACTTAGTGGCGAGAGCGCTCAATGTGACATCACTGGAAGATCTCATTCAAGCTTGCAACACTCCATCCCGCACATGGCGCTCCCAGATCTGCCGCGCCTGCTGGAGTGCCTGAGGATCTCCGCCAAGAAAAGGAGCCACGCAGTGCTCACAGGGTCCACCCTTGGCAAGCGGCGTGATAAGTGATCGGCGCCAAGCTGCGCCCACTTGTCCGCCCCAGGCCTCAAAGATCGACCCGAAATCGTCGAGGTTGCCAAACAAGTGATCGGCATGGACTGGCGAGTCGCTGCGAATATGGCAGCAGGGCGTGACATTGCCGCTAAACCCGACATAAAAGTGCGCAAAGGGGAAGTGGCAGGGTGCGGTGCGAGCTGGCGGCTTCTTGACCACCTCGACCAAGCCACCGCGGTCGTTGCCATGTTCAAAGTAATTGATTGACCGTACCTCAATTTCGATACGGCTATGCGGGATCTGCGCCAGAATGAAGCTCCCGGCTTTCACTTGCTTATAGCGAATCTTCGACTTGAGCCTGCCGACGAGCTTGGCAATAAGGTTGAGCGCATCGACCTCTGAGTACTTGCCGTTATAGCGCGTGTGAATGGACACATGCATATAGTCGAGACCTGCATCTGCGAGTGCTTGCAGGTACTCAGCATCGAGGTAGTCACCGTTGGTGTATGTCATCAGCCTGGCACGTGGTGCGGCGGCACGAGCCTCTCTCAGCCGATCCACAATGGCACGGTCCGCAAGCGGCTCGTTGTAACTCTGAAAAACGAGGTTTCCCGCATAGTCAATCTCGGCCAAATTACCAATAATCAACTTCCAGTGCTCTGGTCGCATTTGCTTGTTGTCGCCCAATCGGTCCCCAACCACATTAGGGCAATAATTGCAGCGCCGGTTGCAATATGAATGCGTCTCAATTTCCACGCGGCTGACCGATTTCGCAAACACTTCACGTGCCGAAGACCGGCTGGACAAGGGGCGAAAAACTTCAGCGGCCACGTACATTCGACGAGTATAAATGACCCACGCTCGCGCTCCGACTTGCCGCGGATCTCGACCCCACGAAAATGGCTACGTCGCAATCCAGGATTGAACGGCTAAAGAGTGGCACTTTGACGTCCTCGATGAGGCCCGCCGCTTCGGTAAGCGCCACCTCGATGAGATAACCCGACAGAAATCTTCACCACAGCTTTGCGAGTCTATTGATCAACTCCGGGCGCAGTCTTTATGAGGTTCAAAAGCTTCCAGGCCACACCCAGGTCAAGACGACTCAGCGTTACGCACACCTTGCTCCCGAGACTCTGCTTGCTGCAAGCAACGCTGCAACCCTTGCTGTCGGCTCCATCATGGGTGTGATGCCTAACCGGGTGGTGGATGTGCCGCTCGTAGC
>Ga0214923_10005784_pt1 | contig 14191 bp, 9 predicted proteins | sample LL1510_MetaG_FD_177993 | JGI IMG/M metagenome (GOLD analysis project Ga0214923, IMG submission 177993) | Freshwater microbial communities from Lake Lanier, Atlanta, Georgia, United States - LL-1510 | ecosystem: Environmental > Aquatic > Freshwater > Lake | place: USA: Georgia | collected 2015-10-15 | reverse complement strand
CGACATACGCCGGACGGGACAGAAAATCATCACAGTAGTGGGATGTGGGGGCGACCGTGACCGCAGTAAGCGTCCTGTGATGGCTGGATTGGCCGCGCGTTTGTCGGACCGCGCCATCCTCACGAGCGACAATCCCAGGTCTGAAGACCCGGAAGCCATTTTGGATGAAATGATGGACGGACTAAGGCTTGAAGAGCGAATCAATCTTCTCCGCATCAGCGACCGGGCTGAGGCCATTCGTGCCGCCTGCATGCTGGCCCAGCCCGGTGATCTCGTTTTGGTCGCCGGCAAAGGCCATGAGACCTATCAGGAAATAGCTGGCGTTCGTCACCCCTTCGACGACCGCGCCCAATTACGTCTTCACCTTCAACCCACTGTCTGATGTTATACGAACTATTTGGCTGGCTCGAATCGAGATATGACCTCCCTGGTAGCGGCGTATTCCGGTTCATCACCTTCCGTGCCGCTTTGGCAGCCATTTTGGCCATGCTCATCGGTACCATTGTCGGCAAGCACATCATCCATGTATTGCGGCGCAAACAGATTGGTGAGACCATAAGGGAGGTAGGTCCCGAAAGCCATAAATCGAAAAAGGGTACCCCCACCATGGGCGGGATCATCATTCTTATCGCCATTCTCCTGCCTTGCCTGCTTGTGGCCCGTCTCGACAACATCTATGTTCTGGTGATGATGGGGGCAACCCTTTGGATGGGCCTCATTGGCCTGGCCGACGACTACATCAAGGTTTTCCTGAAGGACAAACAAGGTATGCGTTCGGGCGCCAAGGTGCTCGGACAGGTAGGCTTGGGCATCTTGGTAGCCGCAGCCTTGTATTTCCACCCCGACGTACAAGACGTAGCCCTTCGCACCAATCTACCCGTCACCAAGCACCTGTTCGATTACAGTCAGCTCGCCTGGGGGCCCATCTCATCATGGCTGGTCTATTTTGGGGTGATTGTACTCATCGTGACCGCAGTCACCAATTCTGTCAACCTCACGGATGGGATCGATGGATTGGCGGCAGGGGTATCGGCCATCACAGGCACCGGACTTGGCATCCTCGCCTACATGAGTGGAAACATCAAAACGGCGGCATACCTCAACATCTTATATGTGCCCATGAGTGGGGAGGTGGTGGTATTTCTGGCCGCCTTGGTGGGGGCTTGCATCGGTTTTTTGTGGTACAATACCTATCCCGCTCAGGTTTTTATGGGAGATACCGGTTCATTGGCCTTGGGAGGTGCCATCGCCTCCAGCGCGATCATCATCAAAATGGAACTTCTGCTGCCCATCCTTTGTGGAATTTTCTTTGTAGAGAGCCTATCCGTGATTATTCAGGTGACGTATTTCAAATACACAAAAAGAAAATATGGGGACGGTAAGCGCATCTTCCGAATGTCGCCACTGCACCACCACTTCGAATTGGGGGGCATTCCAGAGCCCAAAATTGTGACCCGTTTTTGGATCGTAGCCATTCTCCTGGTGCTGGTGGCAGTAGCCCTGCTCAAGCTCAGATAAGTTCAAACAACCATCAGCTCATTGTCACTTGAGAAGACATACAACATGACCCCAGAGATACTCATATTAGGCGGTGGCGAAAGTGGCGTGGGGGCAGCCCATTTGGCGGTAGCCAAAGGCTTGCGGGTACGCCTGAGCGACGCTGGAGTGGTCCGGGATTCATTCGCCGAGGAACTCAATCAGCTGAATATTCCTTGGGAATCTGGAGGGCACAGCAAAGAGAAATGGGGGCAAATCTCCATGGTGGTGAAGAGTCCGGGCATCCCCGACGATGCAGCTGTAGTGGTTGAATTACGGAAGAAGGGCATCCCAGTGATCAGTGAAATCGAATTTGCCGCCCAACATACCAAGGCACGGTTAATCGGAATTACGGGTACCAATGGCAAGACCACAACAACCCTTCTCACCGCAGATATTTTTCGGAAGGCGGGTTGGAATATGGCATGCGCGGGCAATGTTGGAAACAGTTTTGCGCGATCCGTAGCCGAGGCTGAAGTGGATCGGGACCTCTACGTATTGGAAATCAGCAGTTTCCAGCTTGATGGTATGTTCAACACCCGGCTCGATGTGGGGGTCATCACCAACATCACACCCGATCATCTCGATCGCTACCAATACCGCATGGAGAATTATGTGCAATCCAAGTTGCGTATAGCCCAAAACATGCGCGCGACCGAAACACTCATCTACTGTTCCGATGACCCCATCAGCTGCGAGGCCTTGTCGCGGGCCGATGCCATCAACGCCCGCCGCATGGGCTTTGGATTACATAAAACACCAAATTCTGGTGCCTGGATCGAAAACAACCAAATAGTTCTGCATAAACCCAACGAAGATATGTACATACCCATCGATGATTTGTCGCTCAAAGGCAAACACAACACCCTCAATGCCATGGCAGCTGCCCTGCCCGCCAGATTGTTCGACATCCGCAACGAAGTCATCCGCGACAGCTTGTCGCGATTCGAGGCCATCGAGCACCGACTCGAGCCGGTGGCGACCATAAAGGGGGTCGAATACATCAACGACAGTAAGGCCACGAATGTCAATTCGGCTTGGTATGCCCTCGAAAGCATTTCGAAGCCCATCGTGTGGATCGCCGGTGGTACAGACAAAGGCAACGACTATTCCGTCTTGGTGGACCTCGTGCCCGGACGCGTGAAGGCACTCATTTGTATGGGGATCGACAACCGCCTCTTGCACGATGCCTTTTCGGATGTGATACCCGTGATGGTGAACACTGCATCTATGGAAGAAAGCGTGCGCATGGCCTATCACTTGGCTGAAAAGGGTGATGTCGTGTTGCTTTCACCGGCCTGTGCCAGCTTCGATTTGTTTCAGAATTATGAGGATCGGGGCAGGCAATTCAAAAAGTACGTTAAAATGCTGTAGAAAATTGTATAAATAAATTATATAATAACACATAAATAACAATATATACTTTAAATAAAATGAGTGCTTTGCTGTCCATTAACCTCAGGGGCGACCGGTATATCTGGTTGATTGCTGGTTTGTTGATGCTGGCCTCGACTTTATTGGTTTATTCGGCTACGGGAAGTCTTGCACACCGTCAGCGCAACAGCGATACAGAATACTTTTTATTTAGGCACATCGGCATTTCGGGCCTCGGACTCATCCTGATGTTTGCCGTACACCACATACCTTATAAATATTTTGGTAGGATAGCCCAATTCGGTTGGATACCTGCGATTCTCCTGCTGCTTTATACCCTAATGAAGGGAACCGAAATGAACGACGCCAGCCGATGGGTCGAAATTCCCTTATTGGGGGTGAGTTTTCAATCATCGGAATGGGCCCGTTTCGCGATTGTGCTCTTCCTAGCCCGGTTTTTGTCGCGCCATCAGGAAGAGATCGACCAATGGAAGGCGATCTTTTTGCCACTGATTCTGCCGGTCGGATTGACCTTCCTGCTCATTGCACCCGACAACCTTTCTTCGGCGGCGCTCTTCCTTTTGGTGGTGTTGTTGATGCTCGGCGTGGGATCCGTACGTTTCAAGCACCTCTTCGTACTCATTTTTGGCTGCGCTTTTTTCATCAGCACCTTTGTTGCCATCACTTATCATTTTGATTGGTTCAGGTCCAAAACCTGGGTGAGTCGCATCGAAACATTCCTTTCCAGCGACCTTAGCAGAGAACCCGAACAAATCACCCATGCACGTATCGCAATTGTGACGGGAGGCCTGCTGGGCAAGGGTCCGGGCAAAAGCACCCAGCGCAACTTCTTGCCACAGGCGTATAACGATTTCATTTATGCGACCCTCCTCGAAGAGTACGGCATCGTGGGCGGGTCGGTCATTTGCATACTCTATTTAGGGTTGCTCTTTCGTGTACTGCGCGCCATTCATCGATCAGACAATTTGTTCGGTAGCCTACTGGCTGCCGGATTGACGATGATGCTCACGGTTCAGGCACTGGCCAATATGGCGGTGGCAGTGGGACTCGTGCCAGTGACTGGTCAATCACTCCCGTTGGTGAGCTGGGGCGGTACCTCTGTATTGTTCACCTGCATCTCACTCGGCATCATACTGAGTGTTTGTCGCGACGCCAATTCTGATCCATACCAAGAGCGCCAGCACAACACGACTGATAGGATCGATACATCAACCGCCTTGCCCGCATGAAAAAAGCCCAAGCCATATTAAAGGTGATGGTCAGCGGCGGCGGCACGGGCGGACATATTTTCCCGGCCATCAGCATAGCGCAGGCCTTGCTCAGGCATGTGCCCAATGCCCGGATCGAATTTGTGGGTGCGCTGGGGCGAATGGAGATGACCCGTGTGCCTCAGGCGGGTTTTCCGATTAGCGGACTGTGGATCAGCGGTTGGCAGCGAGGCGAATGGCTGAGAAATCTGACCCTCCCCCTCAAACTCATTATCAGTATCTGGCAGTCGCTTCGTCTGTTGGCCATCCACCGCCCACAGGCCGTTGTGGGTGTAGGTGGATACGCCAGCGCCCCACTCTTGCTGGTGGCGCAATGGCTGGGCATTCCCACCTTCATACAAGAACAAAACGCGCACGCTGGTTTGAGTAACCGGTGGCTCGGACGGCGCGTTCGGCGGGCTTGGGTGGCCTTTGAGGGGATGGAACGATTTTTTAGTCCCCCTACACTGCGCATCACAGGCAATCCAGTGCGTGGTGACCTGCTATCGCCCTTGCCAAGCCGACAAGAAGCACTACGGTATTTCGGATTTCAAGGCGAGGAACCTGTTCTTTTGGTTGTTGGGGGAAGTCTGGGCGCACGCATCCTGAATCAGTGCACCTGCGACGCACTACCCTTATTCCAACAAGCAGGTGTTCGGGTGATCTGGCAAACCGGTAAACATTTTGCCTCTCAGGCAGCAGCGGCGGTAGAGGGAATGCCAAAAGGCTGGGTATGGACCAGCGCCTTCATCGACAGCATGCCCATGGCGTATGCAGCGGCTGATTTGGTGGTCTCCCGGGCCGGTGCCGGAACGCTCTCCGAACTGGCCGTCGTGGGTAAGCCCGCGATTTTGGTGCCCTCCCCCTACGTGGCCGAAGACCACCAAACCCGAAACGCACAAGTGTTCATGGGTGATGGCGCCGCGCTCGTGGTGCCGGAAAGCCAAGCAGGCGGACCAAAAGGTCAATTGATGCCCTTGGTCTTTGAAGTCATTAAGGACCCAGGGCGCTTAGCCAATATGCAGCAAGCACTCCAGAAACACGACCGCAGACGGGCAGCCGATGACATAGCGAAGGATCTGTTGAACGAAATAGGGTGGACTTATTCATCCCCTATGAGGGATTTATTCAGCTACGAACAGGTGTATTTCATGGGAATCGGCGGCATTGGCATGAGTGCCCTGGCCCTGTGGTTTCGGGCGCAAGGCCGCCATGTGGGGGGCTACGACCGACAAATCAACAGTGTCGGTCTGGCCTTACAGGCCAAAGGTATTGCCATAACAACCAGTCCCGATGCAGCGGCCATTCCACATGGGTTTCGCGCGGCACAGACCACCCTGGTCGTACGCACGCCGGCCGTTTCCGATCAGCACCCACAATTGAAGTGGTTCGCCCAACAGGGATTCCGGCTGAGCAAAAGAGCGGAGGTGCTGGGCGAAATATCACGCTCTATACCCACCTTGGCGGTGGCGGGTACCCATGGAAAAACCACGACCTCGGTACTGCTCGCGCACCTGCTTCAGGAGTCAGGAATGCATTTTACCGCCATTTTGGGCGGTGTTTCATCCAATTTCGGCTCAAATTATTGGTCGACCGGCAAACAGTGGCTGGTCACCGAGGCCGATGAATACGATCGATCCTTTCTCCATCTGCATCCGCATGCAGCGGTCATCACCGGAACCGATGCCGACCACCTCGACATCTACCAAAGTGCATCATCCTTGATTGAAGCTTATGAGCAGTTTGCGCATCAAGTTCAGCACACGCTCCTGGTGCACACCTCAGCGCAGTTCAGTACAGCGAAATGGCCTGGGGCCGTGCGTTATGGTGAGGGCGGCGCTGTTTGGGCACATGAAGTACGGGCGGATGGACTGGGCATGCGGTTCGACTACCATGGACCACAGATGATCCCTGATCTATTCTTGCCCATAGGCGGGCGTCATAATGTGGATAATGCCTTAGCGGCCATCACAATCGCCCTAGAAATCGGTGTACAGCCCACCCAGATCGCCCCGGCATTAAGTTCATTTAAGGCTGTAAAAAGAAGGTTTGAATATCGCTATAACAATAATAACATTATATTCATCGATGATTACGCCCATCATCCTACAGAAATTGATGCGTTCCTCTCAGGGGTGCGACTATTGCATCCAGGGCGCTCCATATTGGGCATCTTCCAGCCACATTTGTTTACCCGTACCCGCGATTTTCTTGATGGATTCGCCAAAAGCTTGTCGGCCCTCGATGAATGCCGCATCCTGCCCATCTATCCCGCACGTGAGGAGCCCATATCAGGCATCGATTCTGCCTTACTTGTCGAGCGGGTAAATCACTTCGGCGGAAAGGCCCGCTTATCGTCGCCCGAATCCGTGCTCCAGGAAGTGCTCAGCAGTCCACAGACACATATTTGGTTGTGCATCGGAGCGGGCGATATCGATCAGTTGGCGAATCAACTGACTCAGGCACTCCAGCAAGCGGAAACGCCGTCTGATGAAAATCCCCAGACCGCTGCTGCTCCTTCATTTGTTCCGCCAACCCAAACCTCCGACAGATGATGCGTCAAATTCTCATGATCTTGGGCCACCTCGTGGCTGTAGCCGTACTCGCTGCATTGTTGTCATTCGCGCAACAACGCAATCAAGGACAGCGGATCAGGGCACTGCACATCGACATCGACCACAGTGGGGGTTTGTACTTCGTCGACAACAACCAGATCCAACAGCTCCTGCGCAGGCAGAATTTGTATCGCGATAGTCTGCTGCTGGCTGAATTCAATCCATTGGCCACGGAGCAACGCTTGCTCAAGCATCCCCACATCAAGGACGTGGAAGTATTTCTCGACGCGCGCAATCATCTGCATATAAAGATTTGGCAGCGCACCCCAATCCTGCGTGTTATCAACCGATGGCAAGAGCATTGTTACATAGATTCTGAGCGCAGAGCCATGGATGCAGGCAGGGGATTTACCGCCAACGTGCCTGTAGCGAGCGGGTATATCAGTCACCGCCCCACACTGGGCGACAGCTTGCATGATCCCCAGATGCTCTTGCTGGCCGATTTGGCAGACCGCATCCGCAAAGATGCTTGGCTCAACAGCGTGATCGTACAGTTGTATGCCGACACCAATGGGTTTGTTGAATTGATTCCCCGCCTCGGTGGCGCCCGCATCATTTTGGGCGACACCACCCGCTGGCAAGCCAAAACGGAAAAGCTGAAAGAATTCTGCCGACAATCAACCCGCTCTGGCGGCCTCAATGCCTGGTCAACCATCAACCTAACCTATAAAAACCAATTGGTATGCGAAAAATAAAACCTGAACCTCCACCCGAGGAAATTGTGGTGGGCCTCGATGTGGGCACCACGAAGATTTGTGCCATTGTGGGTTCGCGCAACGAGCATGGGAAAATTGACATACTCGGACAAGGATCCGCCGTCTCCGATGGCGTGAATTTGGGAGAGGTGCAAAACATCGACAAGACGGTACTCGCCATTCAGAAAGCCGTTAAGGCGGCGGAAGACAGCGCCCAGGTCGATATTGGCGTCGTGCATGTAGGCATTGCAGGCCAACACATCAATAGCTTGCAACACCGGTATTCCATTCTGCGGATGAGCAATACCGTAGAAATATCACGTCAGGAAGTTGATCAAATGGTTGAGTCGATGTACCGCCTTCCAATGGAAACAGGATCTGAGATCATTCATGTGCTGCCCCAGGAGTTTCGGGTCGATCACATCACCGGCATCAAAGATCCTGTGGGGATGAGCGGCGTGCATGTCGATGCCGATTTCCACGTCATCACAGGTAAAATTGCTTCAGCCAGTATGCTAACACGCTGCGTGATCAGGGCAGGACTGGAGGTCAGCGACCTCATCCTCGAATCGATTGCATCGGCTGAATCCGTACTGCATGCAGATGAACGTGAGGCCGGTGTGGCGTTGGTCGACATTGGAGGAGGCACCACCGACATCGCCATTTTCAAAGACAACATCATCAGGCATTCGGCCAGCATTCCACTCGGGGGAAACATCATCACCCACGACATACATCTGGGTTGTGCCATCATGGCTGCCCAAGCTGAGCGATTGAAGGTGCAGTTTGGCTCGGCACTGGCCAAGGAGGTGCGCGACAATGAAATTGTGGTGGTGCCGAACCTACAAGGGCGTGATCCTAAAGAAATATCAACCCGAAATCTGGCTTCCATCATTCAATCGCGTGTGGAAGAGATGGTCGAACATGTTCGTTATGCTATTCGGCTGTCGGGTTATGAGCGTCAATTAATCGGGGGGATTGTACTCACCGGCGGCGGCTCACAAATGAGGCATATCCGTCCACTATTTGAATACATGACCGGACTCGACGTTCGTTTGGGTTGTCCGGGCGAACATCTGGCCGCCGGCAACGAACGGGTGGCGAATGCTCATTATGCCACTGGGGTCGGACTCGTGATGCTTGGCCTGAAGGATTTTGCACGCAATGGTCGGGCACGTGAAGGCGATCAACCCTCTGAGGCAGGGGTTATCCGAGGCAGCTTCTTTGATAATTTCATTCGTCGCGCAGGTCTCTGGATGGAAGATACATTCAACGATAAGCCCAATAAGCGCCATCCAAACCGACGAAATCGTTCAACTGATCCTATTCACTAATATTATAAATAAAAAAATAACATTATAAATATGAATTCCATGTCTTTTCAATCTCCCGCTTCAGGAAGCCTGGTATTTGATCTGCCTGCTGCAAGACCCAATATCATTAAAGTCATCGGCGTGGGTGGTGCCGGTGGAAATGCTGTCAATCATATGTTCCAAACCGGTATCCATGAGGTAGACTTCCTGCTCTGCAATACCGATTACCAGGCACTGGAACGCAGCAAGGTGAACATTCGCCTACAATTGGGCCCCAACCTTACGGCTGGCCGGGGAGCGGGCAATCGTCCGGAAGTTGGACGTGAGGCAGCCATTGAAACGCTCGATGATTTGCGGGCGCATCTGGGTGCAGATACCCGGATGGTGTTCATTACCGCCGGTTTGGGTGGAGGAACGGGAACCGGAGCAGCACCCGTGATTGCCCGTCTGTGCCACGAACTCGACATCCTCACCGTGGGGATCGTAACCCTTCCATTTTCTTTTGAGGGAAAGAAGCGTCTGAACCAGGCGGCTGAAGGATTGGAACAACTTCGGGAGCATTGCGACACTACCTTAGTCATCAGCAACGATAAAGTAAGGGAGGTTTATGGCAATCTCGCTTTTGATCAAGCCTTTGCACGTGCCGACGATGTTTTGGCCACTGCAGCCAAGGGAATAGCCGAAATTATCACCATTCAAGGGCATGTTAACGTGGATTTTTCGGACGTCAATACGGTATTGCGCAAGAGTGGCAAGGCCGTTATGGGCAGTGGTTTGGCAAGGGGCGAGGATAGGGCCATCGGCGCCATTAAGGAGGCGCTGAGCTCACCCTTGCTCAGCGACAACGACATTACCGGTGCGGGTAGTATTTTGCTGAACATCAGTTCGGGGGAGCAAACAATCACGCTCGATGAAATTGGCGACATCAACGATTACATACAATCGGCTGCCGGGTCCGACACCAATATTATCTGGGGTAACTGTACAGATCCTCAGTTGGGCGATGCTGTTCGGGTCACGGTTATTGCCACTGGTTTTGTAGGTGGACCGATCGAGGCCACGCGCCGAACCTTGGACGCACCTGCAGAAAACGCTGAATCGGTGCAAGGTCGCGGGGCTGCAGTCGAAGCTCCCAAAGCATCACATGAACATCAACAGCCCGAATTGGCGTCAGGCGCTCGATTTGAGCTCCGAGAGGGCAAGCAAATACTGGTACACACGCTCGACCCTCAAGGGCCGCAGTCATCTCAACACACAAGTTCACCGCGGCAGACCCCCGTTCAAACGGTTGATCAGGCACACAGTCAAGGCCAAACGCAAGCAGCGCCTGATGGCCAGCAGCCGAAGGTTGACTTATCGCCAAAAATGAGTTCACTTGAGGCCGTACCACAAGCAGCGCACCAAAGTTCCGGGATCAATGCAACCCCTCCCAATGCCGGGGCTAATGCGACTCCACCCAATGCCGGGGCTAATGCGACTCCACCCAATGCCGGGGCTAATGCGACTCCACCCAATGCCGGGGCCAATGCGACTCCACCAATGGGTGAGCCGAAAACACTCCGCGAACATCTTTTCGGTGATCGATCACCCAGCAAGGCATTGATGGATTTCTTTGGCTCCAATGCAAAAAAGGACGACGCATCAAATGAGACAGAATCAAGACCATCAGTGCAGCAAACAAGCACCTCCCCAATTTCAAAGTCTTCGCCTCCACCCATGGCCCAAGCAGCGCATGAAGATGTGCTCGGTCGGTCGGAGCGTAGGCGACAAACATTGCGTGGGCTAAGCTTTCGGGGTCACGATGCATCAGGGCCAGGGGAAGTGCGTCATGAGCCTGCCTTCATGCGCAAAGGCGTGCAGTTGACGGCTGTTGAGCCCAGCGACGCACAGCCCATTAGCCGATTCACGCTGAGCGAATCGCCCGATCAACGTCCCGAAATCCGTGAGAACAACGCCTTTTTGCACAACAATGTCGACTAGCCACAAGAAGATTGATTAGGGTAATGGTCTTTAGTTCATAGGTTGTGCATGAAAAAACCCATTCTATTGCTCAAAAACTCATATTTTATGAACAGCTGCTGAAACACTGACAATTAGGGTCATCTATTGTTTTAGTGCCAAATGTGTTTTTACATTTGCCAAACAACCCCCTGTTTGTGTTCAACCAGCATCGAATTTTCCGTGTATTTCAGCTGCTCAGCAGCCTGCGTTCGCAACCGCCCAAAGACACCCGCTTTCTTTGTCAACTACTGGGTACCTCCGAACGAACCATTTATCGTTATTTCGACCTCCTCAAAAAGGCAGGATTTGATGTGCGTGTTGATTCTGAAGGGAGGTACGCGATCATGGGAAGCGATCTGGCGCCCTACCTCATGCTCAGTGATGAGGAAGCAAGCTACCTCGCTCAAGTATTGGCGCAATCACCTGCAGGAGATCCTATGTCGGAAACCATTCGCACCAAACTTGGCCTCATAGGCAAAACAGCCAGTGCTGCCGAGTGGATTCACCAAGGTAAAATCTCTCGATTCATCCAATTACTCACCACAGCCATGACCGAGAAGCGCCAGGTGATGCTTAAACTCTATCATTCAGCGAACAGCGGTACCATCAGCAACCGCTTGGTGGAACCCGTAGCATTCACCGATCATTATCAATCCATTTCGGCTTATGAGCCTTCCACAAGAACCAATAAATATTTCAACCTGGAACGCATGGAGGATATCGAAATTCTCGACGCGCCCCAATGCAACGAATCTGCTCATATTTTCCGCCGGCCCGATGTATTCGGATTTGCCATCACCAAACCAGCTAAAATAATTCACATCAGCCTTGAATTAGCGCCGTTCCTGTATTTGCGCCGGCATTTTCCCATGGCCCGGCCTTTCATCGTAGAATCCAATGTAGAAGGTCGCTATGAATTGCAAACAACAGTCGGGAGTTACGTGGCGCCGGCCGGCCTTTTCAGGCTCTTTCCCAATCAAGTGCATGCCATAGGGGATGCCGGATTCCGCCGCTACCTCAAGCGGGATATGTCGAAATGGAACGACAGCGAATAGTAATTTATTTCTAAGGCTGTTTCAAGAGATGATTTCAACGCTTATTGGACTTCACCTCATTCAAAACATGCCGAAAGGTCAGGTTGATCCGAGGTTCGGAAACACGTCGCGCTTTGGGCAGGGCATGTTTATAGGCCTCCTGTATGCCTGCCTGCATCAACAACAAACTGCCCGACCTCAGCCAAATATCGGTTTGACCGCCTGGCATTGGCCCACTTCCTTGATCGGTAACCGTCTGAGTCCTTGGGCGAAATGAAAACCTACGTTCCGCACCCAAGCTGATGGAGGCAATCACTGGATTCGGCCCCAAAGACCGTTCATTGTCCGAATGCCATCCCATATAATCGTGCCCATTGCGGTATAAGTTCAACAATACGCTGTTGAAAGGACACCCAAATTCGGTTTCCAAACGGATGCGAAGCTTGTTCAAAACAGCCAACCAATTCATGGGTTGGTTGATGAGTCCCGCATAGGTATAGCACGCCTCAGGGTCGCCATACCAGGCAGTAAGTCTGGGCTGCAAAACCCATTTCCCCATCATGCGTATGCGTTCTTGTTGCCAGGGAACAGCATGAATCAATTCATGAGAGAGCGCGACGGCCTCATCCGGTGGTAAAAAATGCTCGTGGTAGACGAGTTGCCCATTCAAAAGCTCCAAGGGGGGGTACAAGGTCAGTTCGTTACAATACCTGTAAAACCCAGTCGCGGCTTGTTTGTTTCGGGTTGATTTTATGGGCTTTTCGTATTCAGGCGTCATCTGCCGACGCATTAATTTGCACTATGCCTATTTTTGTGTGACCAGCGCCTCCTACTTTGATTCCAAAAACCCAATTTAAACTACTTCTGCTGTTTTTATCGTTGGGCACATTGCTGCCAACAGGTTGCGCTGTGCGGCGAACAGATCCTGCTGTTCATCCTGATCAAACAAAAATAATAGAGGATTCCCGTGCCACAACAGAATCCCTACAAAAGGAAACCGAAGGATTACAGCTTAGTGAAGCGGAGGCGCGTCAACGACGATGGGTCGATTCCACCTTCGCCCAGCTCAATGATACCACTCGCATCACCCAGTTGCTCATGCCTGCGGTGTATGCCGATTCGGCACAGCCCAGCGAACTCTGGCTCCAAACCTTTCGACACTGGCAACCAGGCGGGGTGATTCTCATGAAAAGCAGTCCAACAAAGGCCAAATTGGTGCTTCAAACGCTGCAGGTACAGTCACGCCTGCCCCTGCTCACTTCCATCGATGCCGAATGGGGCCTGTCGATGCGCATCGATTCTACATCAGTATATCCCTTTCAAATGACCCTCGGTGCTATTTCTGATCTGCGACTGATTGAACAAATGGGCAGGTACATAGGTGAAGAGATGAGAGAAATAGGCCTTAACCTCAGTTTCTCTCCGGTGGTCGACATCAACAACAATCCCAACAATCCGGTCATCGGATTTCGGTCCTTTGGCTCGCGAGCCGAACAGGTGAGCCTCCGCGCTGAAGCCTACGCCCGTGGACTTCAAGCATCTGGGGTGTTGGCCTGTGCCAAGCACTTTCCCGGGCATGGCGATACCCACACCGATTCACATTACGATCTCCCGTTGTTGTCCTTTAGCCAAGCACGCCTCGACAGCATCGAACTCGTGCCCTTTCGACGACTCATCCGCTCCGGTGTCGATGCCGTGATGACTGCCCACCTGGCCATGCCCGGGTGGACTGGCGATTCGGTGCGGCCGGCATCCCTGAGCCGCAGCATAGTGCACGATGCCCTGCGTGTAAAGGAGGGGTTCGACCAACTCATCATCACCGACGCCCTCAACATGAAAGGCGTTTCAGCCGGGTGGGTGCCCGGTCGACTCGAAGTAGAGGCCCTGAAAGCTGGAAATGATGTCCTGTTGTTCACCACAGACCTCCAAAAGGCGCACGATTCCATTCGCGCTGCGGTGAATAGGGGGGAACTATCGGAGCAGGACATCGAAATGAAAGTCAAGCGCATCCTCCATACCAAATACAAGGTCCGTTCCATCACGACCAAACCCGCAATGAATGGAGGGCGTTCGTCCGAATTGCAACAGGCCGTTTACCGACAAGCCGTGACGCTGCTGCATGACCCCAAGGGGAGAATACCCTTAGCCGGTGCTCAGGTGCGGGGTGGACTGCACATAGGCATTGGATCAGCCCAGTCGGTCGACGATGTCTACAAACACATCGGCGTCTATGCGCTGATGCCCACCGTCCGCATCGACCCTACTGCTAAAAATCCTTTACTGCTTTTGAGCGACAGTTTACTTGCCCAAATCCAATGTGCGGTCATTTCCTGGCATCCCAGAAGCCAACGACCG
>Ga0214923_10005783_pt1 | contig 14191 bp, 12 predicted proteins | sample LL1510_MetaG_FD_177993 | JGI IMG/M metagenome (GOLD analysis project Ga0214923, IMG submission 177993) | Freshwater microbial communities from Lake Lanier, Atlanta, Georgia, United States - LL-1510 | ecosystem: Environmental > Aquatic > Freshwater > Lake | place: USA: Georgia | collected... | reverse complement strand
AATATAGAAATTTATATAATATAAATATATAAAATAATTATATAGAAATTATTTTATTTTACTATTATATAAATAAAATAAATGTCGAAATCTCAGTATTTACAATTATTCAAAAATCAAACCGATACATCGCATAAATTGTTGATTGACGCTACAGGCGAAAATACATTTTTTAAAAGTGACAGGGATATCAAATTCGAAACTGATTTATTGGTTAAACAAGGGGCTTTATATAAAAGTGTATCTAGTCAAATTTTCGTCGATCTACCTAATACTATCGAGTCACATTATCAACATTTTTCAGATTATCATAATGCAGTTGTGGCGTCAGTCATTGCAGAAACTAACGCAAGAACGGCTGCCGATTCTAAAATATCAATCGATATATCAACAGAAGCAAAAACGAGGGCAGATTATGATGCTTCATTATTGGCATCATTGCAGACTGAGGTATCGACACGAACTAGTGCTGATGCTACATTTACTAATAGTTTGAATTATGAAGTAAGCAGAGCAATGACACAAGAAACCTTATTATCCCAAAATATCATAGACGAAGGAAAATTAAGATTTGATGCCGATGAATTAGAAAAAAAAGCACGTGCAGACGCAGTGGCATTCGAAGGAAAATTAAGATTTGACGCCGATGAATTAGAAAAAAAAGCACGTGCAGACGCAGACGCATTATTAAATTCTAGATGTGATAGTTTAAGTTTGTCAATCGATGATGAAAAAAAGGCAAGACTTGATGGATATTTAAGTCTTTCTACTAGATGTGACGTATTAAATTCTAGACTTAATAATTTGACAGTAAATACAGATCCATCTCGTCTAGATAGTCTTTCCGAGATCGTCAATAGAATGAATTCAACCGGATTAGACGTATATGCGCGGCTCGCCACTATAGAAAACGCGCTTGAAATGTTGAGAAACGCCAGTTTATATAGCAATCAACAGTTAAGTTTCGCTCCAGATATTCCTGTTTCTTTGTAAATTTTTATTTTTTATATTAAATAAATCAATTTAATATAATTAAAATTACGTTGTTCTATTTAGATAATACATTTTTCTTGTGATAGTATAAGGGGCTGCGTTTGTATTATAGATTTTCAGATCGAATTTAATTTGATTATTGATATATGGGACACTGATTGCGTCACTCCAAAACGCACTCGAAATGGCATTACTAGACGTACCAGTTCTTACATATCGGACCTCGCCGCTCATTATACACGTTGCTGCATTATTACTCCAACCGAAGAAATTAAGATAGATATCAACGCCTAGGATATAATCATTATTGGATAACAATTGACCGACACTTTGCGTGACCATCGTATTATTCATATAAAATTTAATATAAAAAGAACCTGCTGTATTCGAACTATTCGTTATTGTTGCTAAATATTGCATTTTATATTGTTCCTGCGTATTAGTTAAATTTTTGTAAACACCGACTAGAACGTTTCGATTTCCAATTAAATCGTATTCAACATTCGCTGCATTTGGTGTAATACTGTATGTGCTCTGTCCTGTGTTTTCAACGTTATATAATTTGGTTGTTCTATAAACTATTTGATTATTTTGATCTGCACCTGCTGATGTACTCGGCTCTTGTGTTTGTATTAAATTCGTTTTTATTTCGTTAGAATTAAAATTTTCACATTGAAAATTATCGCTTTCGGTATTTAATGCCTTTAATTCGTTACATACTATTTTTAACCATGATTTATTAGTTACAGAACCTTTTGATAAATCGTTTAATTGCATATTTTTATTTATTTATCTATATATAATATAAGAATATATAATATTTTTCTTATATATTTAATAAAAATTTTATATTCTTATATAATAGTTTTTTATAAAAGGTTCATCATTTCTTTTCGTGTGATTTTTTTACTTTTTTTTTTCTTATATTTAACCATATCACCCCCACCTATTATACCCGAACCTTGCAATCCATAACCTCTCTTATCAACTTGTTGTATCGCCATATTTGCGAGATTTTGTGCTACACCTGATGGTATGAAATTATCGCTGAGAAATTTACCAGTTTTAGAAATTGCTTTAGTTTTTTTTAACCAATCTTTCACCCCATTCCAGTTGAATTTCCCGCCATAAATACTTTTATTTAAATACGGTGCAACGGTTTCTAGATTTGAAATATCTATATTAGGATCGAGCACACCGACAACTCTAGAGACGCTTCCATTTGAAATCGTTAGTACACCTTCACTTATCACTAACACATTCAAGACGGGCAATATTGGAACGTTTGAAATATTTTTAAATCGTGCTTGAATTCGTAAATTATAACTACCTTTTGTTCCTACATACGACCGGGCCAAGACTACATCTTCACCAAAATTCAATCGAACGACACTACCTACGTGTTGACACCATTGAGTCCATGATAGATTACATCCATTTTTCAATGCGATTCTATAAATTTCCATAGGTGTCGCAGTTGACAAAATCGAATCCCTATTATCGAATGATATCTGTATATTATCCATAAACATATAAGTATCCGTAGTCGTTATATCTGTGCTTGCGTTACTCCTATCAGCCCATATATAAACACATTCTGGTATAGAGTTCAAAGTCACCGCATTCATTGTCAAGTTTACATATTCGTTTGGTGCAACCAGAGAACCGAAGGTTTGCGGATATGTAATAATTTCATTATAAGGATAATAGTTTATAGTCGGTATTTTAAAAGAGGGTGGTGGAGTAGTATACGCAAAAGTGAGACTAGCATCCAATAAATCAACGAGAACCGGTTGTGTGAAAATACTGGGACTTATCAAAGCGTGCGAAAATATAGCCCCCCCGATACCGCCTAATAATTGATTGCTCCGTCCACTTAGAGATAAACTTAATTGCATCGTACCGATTCCGTATAATCCACACACGGGGAATTGTGAAGTGTTGAAAGGGGATAAATCCAAATATTCATAAGATTCTAATTCTACAATGCTTGTACAATTGAGACCCGAACCATTTTCAATGATAGTATATCCTGTGTAACCACCTCTACCTATATTTTTTTGGCTTTCTGCATACCCCCCTAAACAACTCCTGCTCGTCATAGCATAAGTTGAATAATCAAAATGTTCGTCTGGCATGCTGGGATAAACAGATTTGTATAAATCCTCTGTTTCCTGTGAACTTTCATATCTCTGAAAGATTCTGCTGTATGCATTATAATTACTACTTAATCTATCATTTTGTACTGAGATATTAATAGAGTTAATAATTTGGCTAATAGGGGCACACCTCGGTGCATCAAATCTCGCTGTACCTGGGTTTATTGTGTTATTTAGAGTTCTTGCACCACTGCTTTGTATTAACGGTACGCCTAATTCACTATTACCTCTAAACGTTAACCTGAATTTCATCATAATTATCGGAGCCCTGTTGATAAAAACTAAATTACTCGTTGGATTGCATGGAAAATTAAGTTGTGTTAGACTTAGATTATCTGGTTTATGGACCAGATATGAAGTGTCAACCCCCCCCTCATACACACTATATTTACGTCGAGTTTGTGAATTTATATTAACTCTTGGATCTATTGTTTTTTGTAATTCGATCATTTATTACTATATTATTATATTATAACAATATATAATAATTTTTATATATATAATTTATTATATTATTTTTTTGTTTCTATATATTATTTTTTTTCAAACATTATTTTTAGAGATAATGAAGTGTCTGGTAATATTTTTAATCTATAACTCTTTTTATCATATGTTTCGAAAAAAACCTGAATATCAAATGATTTTAGAGGTTCTTCGCTTGACATATTAATATATCGATATATACTAGGAATATATGTTACTCGATTGCGTGCGTCATACGGATTTGATGACGCATAAAATAAAAAATCGGTTATTCTATTTTGAGTTATTTTTTGGACGTTTTGTTGATTGTTTGTATCTAAATTAATGACATTCTCGAAATCTACGGGAATATTAGAACTTATATAAATACTTCGGACATCATTCAACATTGAAATATTAAAGGAGTAATTATTCAATCTATAAAGATTTGTATTAATATTCGAATATTTAATAGGTAATCCTATATTATTAGAATTTTTTAAACTATTTTCGATATAATTTATTTCTATACCTATAATTCTTATTTGTGCAAGCGAATTAATTATCATAGGAAAACCATCTATTTTATCGTTTAATTGTCTCGAGAAATAAATTTTTATTGTTTGTGCATCGATATATTTTTGTTCGAAAACTATACAGACATTATTATTATCATTTATATATACGCTAGGCGCTACTAATAAATTTAAACTAGGAACGGCTGTATTTAATTGATTGTGTACATTTTCAAACGCTAAATTTATCGCTCGTATGAAATCATCGGGTCTATCGTACCATCCTATGTTATTTTGATCAATATCTGTCGGTGCTATTAAAAAAGCGTCATATTGAACATTATTATATATATAACTTACTCTGAATTGATCGTTAAATAATATACAGGGAACATTTCGACAATTGATATCAAAGCGTATAACGGACATTTTATAATTTTTAGGATTTGTTAAAATAACATTTTGTCTCGTAATTGATATAGTCGCCGGTTGGATTTGCGATGAATCATTATATATTGTAGTATCAAGATATATAATATCTGAATTATCCATATTTTTATTTTATTATATATTACAAATATATAATAAATAAAATAAAAATGAATATTCCCCTTTCTGATGTTCAATTAAAAAATTTGTTTTATAAACAAAACATAGATATAAATATTGTAGAAAGAGATGAAATTGAATATAAAGATATCTTAAATATAAAATATAAACCGCTTATAATACTATACGAAACAGAGGAGAATTTAGGACATTGGATTATAATTTATTATAATAAAGGATATATAAATTTTTTTGATTCATACGGAATAAGCGCAGATAATCAATTAAAATATACATTTTATGATACCAATAAAATAACCAATTTAAAAAATATGTTAAAAACTATTTATAAAAATAAAATTCGGTATAATAAATTTCAATATCAAAATTATAATACTTCAACGTGTGGTTATCATGTTTTTCTGCGTTTTATGCTCCGTGATTTATCAGAAAAAAAATATTATGATTTTATATTTAACATATCAAAATTATTAAATAGAGACATGGACGAAACGATATATATATTGTCATTATATTTATAAAATTTTTACTTCATTTTCGGTTATAATATAATTTGGGACATACGAAAAGCATACCCATCTACTTTTTACGTTGGTTATATATTTTATTGTTTCATTGTCACATCCACCATATATTTTTAAAAATCGAGTCGTATGATATTTGCTTCCGCTAGTAAAAAAAACGACTCGTTGGCACTCATTCAAAATTGTACGTGTTTCATGATAATTCATCAACGAATGAGCAAGAATTACACACGAGATCCCATATTTTCTTCCATTACATAATATATTGTGAATATAAGCATTTACTTTTTTTTGGTGTTGTTTATCAATTAAATTATCCATATCGTCAAAAACAATAAGCGAATTAGATATATGATTTAAATCAATATCTTCGTCTATATTTTCTAAATTTTGTTTTATAAAATTATTTTTATGATAACATGTATCATTATCGTGCGGAGAATATAACAATATATCATTTTCAGGAAATTTATTTTTATATTCATACATATATAATGAAGCGATCGAGCTCTTCCCAGCCCCAGATTTGGCCGCTATAAACACTCGCTCATTCTCAGCGGGATATATCATAAATTTCTCTTTCATATCATTTAATTTAATATTTTTTTTATTAAAATTATTCATCTTATCGTTAATCAATGGATCGTTTTTCATTTCTTGTAATCGTCGATTTATATTTTTTCTGCTCTTATCTCTAATTTTTATAATATTATCTAATTCATATGAATGTAGATTTTCTAATTTCATATTTTTTTTATCATCGAATTTTAGTTCATTTGTTTTATTATCGTAATAAACGAATTTATCATTACTCGTAACAGCGATTTTATGCATTTATTTATATATATAGTTTTGAAAAAAATTTTTGAAAAATTGACTTTTACACATAAAAAAAAATCACACACTATATTATAATAAAAATTACATAATGTCAATTTATGGAAATATAAAAAATGTCGATGATGATTTATTAAACGATGTAAACGGTTTCATTAATCCACGGTCAATGCCTTGGAATAATGTAGTTTATCACACTATTCATGCACAAAATATAAGAATAGATAATGTTTTGATAGATGGAAATAAAAATATTATTAATTTTAGTCACCTAATTGAAGAAAATAAAACAATGAAAAACGATATATTAAATTTAAAAAAAGATATAGAATTTTTGAAAAATCGTATAAATTGTTTAGTAAATATACAAGAATAATATATTTTATCTGATGTAATAATATATATAATGAACGACAAAAAAGATGATTTACAATATCCGATATTACCTAATAAATTAGGTACTATGACAAAAAAAGATATTGAAAAACTATTAAGCACTTTAACAAAATTAAGAAGAATAACAATAGATCCAAAAAATGATTTTTTATTAAAAGATACGTTTAATGGAATTTTATTAAAACAAATTGAGAAAGAATTTCCAGAATATAATAATCAATATAACAGAATAGATAGAGAAAGATTTGAAGAAGAATTAGATAGGGAGATAAAAACCAGTACTATATATGGTTTATATACAGCGATATATAACAATAGATTGACAAAAAGCCTCAGATTACACACAATTTATTTTTTAAAAAATGATAAAAACAGTTTATATAAAAATATGTTGACAAGTATACAATTTTCACCAGATTCTCTTATATATAAATATATAATACTAAAAAAATTGAGAATTTATAACAGTGCAAAATTTGAAAATTTACCAAATGTTAATTTAATCGATGAAATATACAACATGTATAAAAAAATAGGCGAAAATAACTCAAAATACATTATACAAAATATGAAATTTGGGATCGACGATAAAGACATAATCAGTATGTCTTTAAATGAGCAAATAGAATATATAAATTTATTAAGAGAGTTTTATAAACAAAGCCTACAAAATAATAAAATAGATGTTTTTTATTTTATGGAAAAATATATGAATGAAAATTATAAACCACAAAAAGAAAAAAAAATAACGAAAACAATACTAAAACAAATATTAACGGCAATGAAAAAACAAAAATCAGAAATTATAGATATAAAAGAATATGAAAGAAAAAAATTAATAGAGTTATCGCTCAAAAAAAAAGATATAAAATATAATGACCAATATTTTTTAAAAAAATTAAAAGAAATCGACGAATTTGAATTAAAAGATATTCTTAATATTTTAAATTATAATAAATTACCGTTAGATGAAACCCAAAAAACAATAATTATAAATATAATAGACGCATATAACACACGCCCATTAAGAGATAGATCCGTAAACCAAATGAAAAGATTTTTAACAGACTTTTTAGGAAGAAATTTAGAAAAAGAAAGATTGATTGATATTGAAAAAGAGACAGAAAGAATAGAAAATATTATGAAACCAGAAAAACAAAAAAATAAAAAAATAAAAGAAATAGATGAAGCAATAATAGAACACGACGGAGAAGAAAGAAGAAAAGAAATGGAATATTTTATGAATAATTTACCCAAACCAAAATTATATGACGATATAGATGAAATACGAGAAAAAATTGCAAAAGAACATGATGAAGCAATAGTAGAACACGACGGATTAACAGAAACTGAAAACGATGAAGAAAAAGATAATGAATTAAAAAATTTAATAGACGATTCTAATATATCAGATATACATAAAGCGTTAGAAATATCAAAAGGTGATATTTTTGATAGCGATAAGAATATTATATATAATCATGTGATTAAGTTCAATAAGGATAAAATAGATAAAATTAAAGGAATTTTAAAAATTTTTAGTATAATTCCAAAAGAATCGCAAATTATAAGAACTGATAACTTAGAAAATATTATGAAACCAGAAAAAATAGAAAAAAAAATAACAAAAAGTAGATTGAAAGAGAATTTAACCGAAATGAAAGACAAAAAATCAGAAATTATAGATATAAAAGAATATGAGAGAAAAAAAGAACGTGAAAATGAGATGAAGGACATTGTTACTAAATTTTGGTTTGCATCAAGAGAACCACCAAAATTTTCCAGTGAATCGCGTGATATATATAATACGTTGAATAAAAAACTAAAAAACAAATTTAATAAACGAGATGATGATAAAATGGAGAAACATTTGCGGTATATAAACGAATATAAAAACAAATATGATATTGACCCTACAGGGGAAACATTTGACAATTACAGAGATGAAGTAAGAAAAGCAAGAGAATTATATAAAAAAATAAATAAAGATATAAAATTTGCCAAACTAGACCCAAAAATTTATATAGATAAAGAATTAAAAAAAGAGAGAGATATACGCGAATTACATAGGAAAAAAGTGGAAGAAAAACAAAAAAATAGAAAAGAAAAAGAAATGGAAGAATTTATGAAATTAATAAATTTACCAAAACCTAAAAATAACGATATAGATGAAATATATAATAAATTACCAATTTCACTAAAACTAAGTAAAAAACAACAAGACGATATTAATGTTTATAATAGACAAATGGAATTTTGGAAAAAAAATTATGACGAAAACCCATTAGAAGATTTTTATAAACAATATAATTTTTATAAACAAAAAGCACAAAATTTATTTAAAACTAATTTTAATATAGATATGGATTATAAAACTTTAGATTTTAAAAAAATTCATGAAAAAGAAGTAAGAGATAGAAATGAAGCGATATATGAAGATGAAAAACGAGAAAAAATTGCAAAAGAACATGATGAAGAAGAAAGAAAAAAATTTGCAAAAGAAAAAAAAGGAAAAATAAAAATTAAAAAAACACTACCAACGCTGCCAATAATTGAAATAGATGAAGACAATCAAGAAGAAAAAAAAATAAACACAAAAGCAAGTAATAATAAATGGTTAGACACCGTAAAAAAATATCAAAAAAAACACGGCGTTGATTATAAAAAAGCGATAAAAGAAGTAAAAAAATTTTATGTAAAAAAAAAGAAAGAATACAAAAAGGGATGTGTAAACATGACTTATATTGATTATGTTAAAATTTATCAAAAAAAAAATAATTTATCGTTTAAAGATGCAATGAAACAAGCCAGTGAATCATATAAAGAATTAAAAAAACCATGTATTATAGGCGGGAAATTAATTTCAATTAAAAAAAATAAACCAAAAATAAAAAATAAAATCGATATTTCTAAAATTAATAAATTAAAAAGGATATCAACTAACAAATTAAAAAAAGAAAAAACAAACCCACAATATATAAACCCACAAGAAGAACAAGAAGAACAAGAAGAACAAGAATAATAAAAGCAATTATAGATTATTAAAAAATAAAATATTTATCTAATATATATAAGAAAATGGAAGAAGAAGAAAAAAAAAAAGACGATAATTGGATAAGTACATGTTGCGGTACACAGAAAATAATATCAAAGGGGTTCACACAGTATATATTACAGGCGTTTATATCAATTTTTATTTTATCATGGTCGTGTTATCAAATATCAAAAAATAATGATAATTTAGAAATTTATTTTTCGTTAATCTCTACAATATTAGGTCTTTATCTACCGCAACCGCAAATGAACGATAATAAATAAAAAAAAGATTAAACACACTTAAAAAATAATTTATATAGTAAATATAAAAATGGACGAAAAAAATATTATAATGCGAGATTGTAAAGATTGTAAAACAAGCAAAGAATTATATACTAATTATAAACGTAATTTATCGAAAAATGGAAAATATACATATTTAAGGGTATGTAAACAATGTTTTAATATCAAAAGATCGAATTATTTTAAAGAATATCATAAAAATCACTATAAACCCATAAAAACAAAACAAATAAAAGATAACAAAAACCAACAAAAGAATATAGATTTAATTATATAGAATTATTATTTTTAGGCTAAAAAAAATAAATATATAGGATTTGTTAATTTATTATAAAAATTATAATAAATTTGTATTATAAATAAAAAAAATAAAAAAATAGGCTTAAAGAAATATTATATATATATATATTAAGAATGAATACTAATTTTTGGAATACCGAGAAAAAAAAGGTAGTTTTTGACGAAAACAAACAAGGCGACATGTTAAGAGGATATTATATTAAGAAATTAAATGATAGGAATATCAAAATTAGATTTGCCATAAACAAAACTAAATATAAAAATTATATAAAAAATAAAAATGTGATTACACGAATGAAAAATGAAATTACGAGAATGAAAAATGAAATATACAGACAGAAAAAAAATAAATATAGAAATTGAAAAAAAATATAATGATTTGATTGAAGACAACAAAAGAGATATTATTATTAAAAATATGATTGATAATATTGAAAATGATAAAAAATTTAGAGATGAAATTGACCAGAAATATAATGATGTTATGGAAGAAATAAATATATATGCAAATATTACGGTAATAGGTGTTTTTAAAGTATCTAAAACAATAATTAGACGAAATGTTAATATTAATCAATATTTGATTAAAAATAAATATAATATAATGAAATTAGATAATGATATAATCCGAGGATGTATACTATACGGTGAAAATTTTGGGGCGGATTTTATGTATTACGAAAACAAACAAATAGACTATTTTACGCAAAGACAAATAGGATTATTACTAAATCAAAGAATGTTAAAAAGCACTAATATACACAATATAGCGAATTTATATAATCACGAAATAGATTTAAATGAAAATGAATGTTGTGTTTTAGATGTATTAATTGATAATTATAAAAAATATCATACAAAGAAAACAATTATTAATAAAATGAATGAAATAACAGGTTTTAAATCATATAGAGATTATAAAAAATATGGCATATCGTCAAATGATTTAATTAAATTTTGTCAAATGTGTGAAATTGGGTTGTATATATATGATGTTAATGCGAATCTGATATATAGTAGAATCACGCAACACCAGAAGAAAAATTTAATTATTATTACTCATAATAATCACATGTATGTAGCAAAAAATAAAACATTAGAAAGACAAAGAATTAAGAAAATAAAAACAGAAGATATAAAATATATATACGAAACAAAAAATGATGTAAAAAACGCATTAATAGAAAAAATTGAAAATAATGAATGTGTCACTTATGTAAATATATCTAAAAATTATGAAATTTTGGGTTTTAAATGTAATGACATATATTATTTAATGAAAGATGTGAATTTTAATAATATAAATAATATTCTGAATAAATACGGATTAGGTGAATTAAATAAAAATCATGAAATTAATACTAACAACATTTTTTCAACAATTGAAACGTTATATTTACATACAAATATAAATCACTTTATGCCCATTAATTATAGCATGCCACCAGTTCATTATACAAGTGAAGAAAAATATTTTAAAAAAATTAAAGAGGTTATAAAAATTGATAAAAATAAATGTTATGCGTCGGCATGTGCCCAGTTAGAATATTTGATAATCGCCGATTATATGACATGTGATATTAATAAATGTAATAACGACGTTGATATTGTTGACCATTATTATTATCTAATTACACCAAATATTAAACAAGAGAATAAATTATGGTTTGTTTTAATCGATCAGAAAAGCAATATATATAATGGTTCATATATCAAAATGTTACGTAAAAATAACATTAATTTTGATATCATCGAACAAATGACAACCGAAAAAATTGATAATCATTATACAAAAATGTTTGAAGATATGTTTAACGATACTACAAAATTTACAAAAGATGAATTAACAATTTTAAAATTGGGTTACTGTGTTCAGTTTGAAAAAGAAAACAGAGCAATAAATTATAAAGATAAAATTGTATATAATAATATAAATTCAAAAGACACAGATACGGGGTTTGACATACAATTGACAAAAGACATCACAGTTAATTATTCAAAAATAGAAAAAATAGATGTAGAGTTCAAAAATCGCAAATTGATAAATAACCAGATAAAAACATATGCGAGACAGTCATTATATAATAAATTAATAGAGTTAAAATTACAATTATCTGATATTATTGAAATGAATACAGATTCTATTACATTTTATTATAATGAAAATGTGCATATATATAATGCAAATGAATATAATAAAAGTAATTTTTATGGGTGGAAAACTGAAGAAAATGATATTATAGATAATCAATTTAAAACAACATATAAGAAAAATTATATTACAGAATCATTGGAAATTCCGACATTATATACGCAAATAATGCAAATTAAAAACAGTCAGTTAAATATTGGCTACGCGGGCTCTGGAAAGAGTTATTTAATAGAAAGAGAGATAGAAAAGAACCCATTACATCAAATCATTACACCTAATCATTTTTTGAATTGCGCATATAAAACTAAAAATTTAAATTCAAAAGTTATTCAATATTATGTATATAATCCACGCGAAATATTGAAAATTGATAAAAACACGATTATATATATAGATGAAATCGGGTTATATGATAAAATGGGATGGCAAATAATTATTAAATTAATATTGCTAAATTATAATGTGAAATTATACGGTGATTATTCGCAAATTTCGCCATGGGATAGTAAAAACGAAAGTGCATATGACAAAAAACATTTTATTAATACATTGTTTCCTAATGTAAAAATCTTAAACACGAATTCACGAAATTTCTTTACTAAGAGTTATTATAATTCACTAATTCAATCAAATGATAAAGAATATTTATATAATGAAATTGTAAAATACCAAGAAAAAGATTATAAAAAAGCGTCATTAATCGTATCATACTATAAACAAACATGTGATTATTATAATGAATTAATGTTAATTCATATTTACAACAATAATAAAAAATATAGTAACATCGGAGAAAAATTGATATGTATCACAAACGATTTAAAAAACATAGAGATATACAACAACTCTATTTTATACATTGATAAAATTGACGATGAACATACATATATAAAACATTTAAACGATGACAAAATATTTAAATTAAAACATAATCAAGTCAAAAATAATTTTAAAAACGCATACTGTATAAACATCAATAAAATACAAGGTCAAAATTTGAAATCTTATTATTTTGCAAATATAAAAGATTATCAACATATGATAAAACCAACCGATAAAAACCAAATATGCAAAGATAGAATTAATAGTAAAATGGCATATACTATAATATCAAGAATAAGTAAACCATATGATGAAATAAAAAACTATTGGGAAAATAACACTTTCGACGATGCACCCGATATGAACCAGAAATATATACAAGAGATATATAAACGAGATATCCAAAATATCAAAATAAGATATAATGGAGATATTAAAAATGATAACAATACAGACGATAATGATACATGGGACGATATGTTTAATTAAAAAATAAGAGAATTTAGGGGCTACTATTTTTTAATTAAACATATTTATTTATTTATTTATTTATCAACGCTTATTATATAATTATAGAATTATTATATAATAATTATAAATTTTTCTAATTTTGATTTAACCACAAATTATATAAATTTAATAAATAATAAATCATAATCAAATTATGATTTTTTTTTAAAAAAGGTATAGATTATTAAATTTTTTGATATATATGAATGTTATAAATTGGGGTTAAGGGTTAGGGGATTATTTCATAATCTAATAATAATATTAGATTATGAAATAATCTAATATGATAGAATTATTACTACGTAATAATACTAAATGTTTTTACTTTGCAGAAGCAAAGAATAAAAACCCTTTTTATGAATCCTACAATGGTTAAAAATCACGCTCGTTTTTACCAAATGATTAAGTCGGGTGTTGTGAAAAAATAGTCGATATAATATTTATGAAACATGGGTGAGTTACGCAAAAATAACCTCCCAAATTGGAAACATGGGGTAGTTACGCAAAAATAACCTCCCAAATTGGAAACATGGGGTAGTTACGCAAATTAATCTCCAAAATTGGAAACATGGGGTAGTTACGCAAAAAAAACCTCCCAAATTGGAAACATGG
>Ga0214923_10005782_pt1 | contig 14191 bp, 35 predicted proteins | sample LL1510_MetaG_FD_177993 | JGI IMG/M metagenome (GOLD analysis project Ga0214923, IMG submission 177993) | Freshwater microbial communities from Lake Lanier, Atlanta, Georgia, United States - LL-1510 | ecosystem: Environmental > Aquatic > Freshwater > Lake | place: USA: Georgia | collected... | reverse complement strand
TCGGGGTCGTGGTCGGGGTCGGGGTCGGGGTCGTGGTCGGGGTCGGTAGCTTAGACCCCAGCTTATAGCCGTGTCAGAGACGGCTATGACATTCGCCTAGTCCGCCCTTCCAGCGCTTCCAGGAGCGCTGGGGGATGGGGATTAGACCATCGGAAAGAGGAACGGTATGTACACAGACTACAGAGTGCTGGCTCGCGCCCGCGCTGCCATCGATAAGGCGAGAGGAGGCACGCGATGAAGTGGACCAGATGGCTGGACTTTGACGACCAAGGCATCCCGACCGGCGAGTATTGCATCGGGCCAAAAGGCGGGCAACCTGTTGCTGTGACGCTAACTGGCGATGAGCATGTCTCGCTTTTAACCGCCGCCCCGGATATGCTAAAGGCGCTGGACGGGTGGGGGCGGCATGGATGAGCGACCCGACAAGCCATGCGCTTTGCGATGAGGTGGTCGATCGGACACACCTGGCCATCGCCAAAGCGAAAGGCATTAAATGAGCGAAAAACTCTACCACGTCAGCTTCGAGATCCAGCGCGGTGACTCGCCAATGTCGCGCGACGGCGACAACTGGCCGCCAGCAACGCTGGCACAGCATCAGAAGCGTTTGAATGAGGCAGCAGGGCCGGAAGGATGGGGGCTGCATGGCTACCGCGTCAACTGGTGTGTCGCCACGTCCGTGGACCCGCCGCATACGCGGGTAGAATTGGAGCCAAAACGGAAGGAGGTGAGGCCTAAGAAGCCATAGTTCTCGATTCGGCGCGGGGTTAGAGACAGCCCCGCCGCCCGAGGGCATCTGCGGGTGCTTTCGAGCGGTGCCAACGCACCGGGAAAGAGGACATCATGAAAACAATCAAAATTGGAAGCAAGCTCACACCCACTCAAGCCCAGCGAATCAATCGCAAGGCACGCCATGAAGGGTATTCTTTTGTGAAAGTAGGGCGTAAGGAATACGCTCTCCGGCACGACTGTATTCCTGAGATGGAAGTATCATACCTCCACTCGGAGGCCAGAAAAATGATGGTGATCGCCGGAACTACCTTCCGGTACGAGATCTGCGCATAACGCACCGGCTGCGAATGCCGGAGAGGAGAAATAAGATGAAATACCTTACTGAAACTCAAATACAAGCGCTATCCGACGAAGAGCTTGCTGAAGACATGTGCTTGGATTACATCGGATTTGGCAGAAACGAGTTCTTGGAACGCATGGAGGCCAGGCATACTGAATACGAACGCCGCCGGGCAGCCGGAACACGGTCGTATGAATCGTGGATGGAACTATTCCACCAATACCGGGAGGATGAGGAATGATTATCGAAAAAGCACAAATGATCTACGACCGAGACCACGGCATCGCCAACGAAGGCTGGTTCGTGCGCATGACGACGAACTATGGCACCGAACTGGATTACACGGTTCGCTATCGTGGCCACACAATGAGCCAGTCAACGGCTCGTCGGCACCTACGCCAGATCGCCGCCTATCACGGTGCCGACGTGCGGCGCGGGCTGGTGGTGGAGGTGAAACCGTGATCCACCTAGCCTCCATGTTCCCCTTCGAATGCGGCCTAGGACTTGCCCTGTCCCTGGGCGGGCTCTACCTGTGGAAAGCGCCGTCACGCGCTGAGATGTGGCGTCTGCTGGAGTTCTGGGCCGGGACCAACGCCCAAGCGGCGGAGTTGAGGGAGAGGCTGTGGAAGGAGCGGAGCAATGTACAGGTGCCCTAATTGCAAGTCCGAGAAGTTGACGTTTACAGAAGGCCGGATGACATGTTGCCGCTGCCGCGCTACTGGCGACGCCGAGTTGTTCCAAAATCCACAGGCAGAGGTGACGGCTGCTGAGGTTTTGCGGCGTCTGGTAGCTGCTTTAGACGCGATAGAGTTCGATGTTGTAGACGAACCGCTGTTGGCGTTAGCCAGGCGGGTTATTGAAAAGGAGAAAAGGAAATGACTTGGAAGCAAAACACTAGAGGCGACTGGATGGGGTTCGATGAGGACGGCATCCAACAGTACTCAATTCATGAACGCGACGGCGAGGTGACGGTGTATTCACCGTCCGGCAGCTACCTCATCAAAACCATGTCCGTTGAGGCGGCAAAGGTCTGGTGTGAGGAGGATGAGGGAGGCATCATTTGGGAGGCGTCGGTGTCCGTGCGGAAGCTGCTGCTGGTGGCCGTATTTGTCGCGGCTGCTTTCGTTGTGGCAAAAGTGGCGGGCTGGCTGTAATGCCAGACCAACGCAAAGGAGGTGATGCCGACCGTTAATCGCACATGAATCCGGCGGCGGGGAGTCCGCGCATGGAAGCCCCGCCGCTTATGCAGCTTCGAGAGAGGACGCATAAGCGGCGACACTTCGCCGGGAAGAGAGAAGAGAGATGAGTGGTGAAGAATACGTGAAAGCGCTATACGGCGGCAAGGCCGCTCAATACCGCATCGTGATAGCGCCAAAAGACAATGGTTGCGTGGCGTTCCTGTGGGACAACGCCAAAACCAGGGTCTACGGCGCAACATCCGAGGCCGCTGTGATTAAGTTGCTAACCGACTTGGCGGTGATTGAAGTGGAGGAGATCTGATGCCAGACACCATAACCACATTTTTCATTGCCGCAGTCGGGCTGGGATGCGGGTTCATCGCGATGGTAGCAGTCCATGCGTACCGGCGCGACTTGGATCTGATGCGCAGGCGGGTGGATTACCTGCAACGCAGCGCGACCGACTTGTCGGTTGAGGTTGTTTGGCTGAGTTTGATTGTTGAGGGGAAGCAAAAGTAATGGCCATCACCAAAGACATTCGCACGCTCACGCGCCGGCGAGAATACCTGGTGGCCAAGGCTGAAGAGGCAAACTCATACGACGCCCAGGAAATAAAGGCGCTGGACCGAGTACTGCCATTACTGGAAGCCGAGCGGCTGCGCATCCACGAACGGAGGGCGAAATGCGCCGAAACCCAGCCTTCGTAGTTTGGCCGCTGCTGCTGTTGATGATACTGTTGGCGAACTGGTTGAAGCCATGACCGCCCTAACAACCCCATCCGGCTTCCGTGACCTCGCCGATACCGTTCTGTCGGGACCCATGGAGCAAGCCAGCCGGGAGAACGTCCGCGTCAAAGTGGAAGCGTTCCTCGGCTGGTGGGACGCCAATGGCCGTCACCCGTTCACGCCGGAGTTGGTTCTCTGGTACATGGGCGACCTGAAGAACAACGGCAAGTCGGCCACCTACATCGGCCATTGCCTCTCCGCTGTGCGCAAGCTGGCACGGGCGGCGGCGATGAGGCGGTGGATAGATAGCATCGCACTCGACGGAATCCTATCCCTGAAGGGGCCAAAGATCCACGCTACGCGCATCGGGCAATGGCTCACCGAGGACGAGATGCTCGCGGCCATGGCCATGCCCGACCGTAGCACGCTCATGGGGCGGCGCGACTACGTGGCCCTGGGGCTCATGCTGTACGCGGGGCTGCGCTGCACCGAGGCGGCAACGGTCGAGGTGTCGCACATCCAGATCCGCGACGGACGCCCCGCCTTGGTCAACCTCATGGGCAAGGGGAGTAAGCTCCGCTCCATCCCGATACCGGAGTTCCTCTACCACGCCATGCGGGAATGGCTCACGGTAGCTGGTGTGGACTCGGGGCCGGTGCTGCGGTCCTTGAAGCTGGGGCGGGTATCGCCAAGCCGCATGGACCGCCTTAGCGCCTACAACATCGTCAAGAAATACCTGCCCAAATATACGCCCCACGACATGCGACGGACGTTCGGAAGGGTGGCGCGGGCCAATGGCGCTGAACTGGACCAGATCCAGCAGTCGTACGGTCACGCCCACATGCACACGACCCAGCATTACTTGGGCGGAACGCTCAATTTTGTGAACGCGCCTTGTGATGCTCTACCAATACCGGAGTATACTAAAGAATCATGAGAGAGCCATTCCAAATCCGGTTGAGGCCAGACGTGATCGCGCTGCTTCGGGAGCACTCCAAGCAGACGGAGATCCCGATGGCCAAGATCGTGGAGGATTGCTTGATAAAGGAGTTAATCTATGTTGAAAATCGAGAAAGACATTCCGAAGATCACGAGCATCTTCCAGGAGACGGCGGCGTCAATGCTGCCCGGTGATAGCGTGTTATTTGAACAGGAGGCCGACGCCGGCAAACTCTGCCGAGCGCTGCTGAAAGCCCACGGCCAAGGGGCGTTCAGCATGAAGACGGTAGAGGGCGGCTGGCGCGTCTGGCGCGATGAGCGTGAGGTCAAGGCGCGGAAACGGAAGGGGGATTAATGCTCACCCTCCTCTTAGCCGCCGCGCTACTTCACCCCAACCAGACGGCCGCGCTGCCCGCGCCGGTCATCACGGAACTGACCAACCTTTCAGTGCCGGAACTTGAGCGGCAGTCGCCGCAGTCGCTCATCTTCTACGACGGCGGGTTGGTCGGATACTTCCCGGACCCGCAGGTGTGGCGATCGCCGGTATGGGCTCCTCCGGCCTCCCTTCCCGACGTAGAGCACCCGTGGCTGTGGCTTTATTGGCTACACCACAACGACTGCCCACCCGCTGAAGTACCGGAGCCAGGGGCCATGCTGATGGTCGCGGCTGGCCTGATGGCGCTGGCTATACGCAAGCGATAAGGCAATCCACTGACGACTGCGCCGCTCCTTCGGGGGCGGCATTTTTTTGTGAAAAACCTTGACATCAACCATGCTGACCATGTTAGCATTGGTCAATGGCAAACGAGACATGGGTTGCAAAGACCTTGGATGTGAACCCGGAGCAATGGAGGCAGGTAGGCGCAGAGGCTGCACTGTCCGGGGTCACGATCCGGCAGTGGGTTTGGGCCGTGATTGAAGCGGCGATTGAGCGGAAGAGGAAGCGGAGGGGGAGATGAGCACGCAATTATTCCAGTGTGCGTTGAATTTGGCTTGCATTGCTCTGCGGTCATGGGCAATCCAGTGCTATTGGCGCTGGTTTGCAACGCCAATTTTTGGCGTCCAAGCACCGTCGCTGCTAGCCTGCTTCGGGCTGCATGGGCTGGCGTTGGTGCTGACGTATGTTTTGCCTTCAAAAATCGAAGACCACCCAACGGAGGACAACTTAAAGCGAGCCTTCGTGACGGCCATATGGCTACTGCTGACGCTGGCGACCGGCCTCTTGATTGTCAATGTTGAAGGCATGATATGAGCAACGTAGCTTTAGGCGTCATCATGGTTGGAATCGCAGCCCTGCTGTATCCTCCAGGTGAGTCCGAGTTATCCAGGCGCGTCAACACCGCTCTGAACGCAGCGATAGCAGCCGCAATGCTGGTTTGCGGGGCGGTGATGATACTACGGGAGGTGGCGCGATGACCTGGACACGCGAGTACGACGCGCTGATTGCGCGGGTGGCGGAGGGTTGGGAGTATCGAGACGGGCAACCGGACACATGCAATGGGCACGGCTATTGGGTTGACTCTGTAGGGGATATGCGCGGCATATCCCATTACCTCACCGACCTAGCCGCCATCGCACGGGCGCAGGAGGCTTGGCGGTTGCAGGATGCTGATAACCGAGAGTACACGGTCACGGTGAGCCGCCACGGGATTCTATGTCGGATGTTCGATGTTTTGACATGTTATGGTTTCCCGGCTGCCACCGAAGCCGCCGCCCGCGCATGGGCGACGTGGCGGGCCTGCGGAGGTGTGGAGTGAATGTGGAGATGACAGTGAGGTGCATTGTCTCACATGCTGTAATTGACAGCAATATTTGCCCACGAGATGTTTTTGTTGCGGCCATCAACCGGATGGATAAGCAGGCAGGTATAGGCTTGAAGTCAATTGCGACAAGGGTGCGGGAGATAGGCAGTGAGACGTTGATCGTTCGGTACTACGGCATGGCAGGGGGTGTGGAGTGAGCATGGAATACGGCCGCATCGAGCGCCTGTCATGGCAAGCGGTTTGCTGGTTGGCGGCGGTGATCGTTCTGATCGGAATGGTTATGGGAGGCCACTGGTGAACATTGAAGGCATAAAAAAGCTGGCCTACTGGACGTGGCGACGGTTGCCAGTGCAGTTTGAACTAAGCGATATTACTAGCGTGGCCATGGTTGGGGCGCTGCAAGCTGGCGACGGCCTGGAAAAGATCGCGGCCAAACGAGCCATCATCGACCACCTTCGCAAAGAAAATCAGGGCAGCCGTAGCAACGGGAAGATCAGCCTGACAACGCTGTGGTGGAACCGCCAAGAGCATCAAAGCTGTGAGCCGTACTATATCTCCGAGGAAACACGGCTACGCTTGATACGGGCGGTTGATACGCTCAGCACGCAGGAGATGGCTGTCATCAATGGGTTGTTTTGGGAAGAAAAGACGAGTCGGGAAATAGCGCGTGAGCTTGGCAAAGACGAGTCCCGCGTGTCGCAGATTAAGCACGCGGCGCTGGCAAAGTTGCGGTACGAAATGGAGGCAGCGTGAACGAACGTGATGGCATTGCCGACTGCCTGATGGCTGGCGTGGTGTTCATTGTCGGAGTATCCGCCGTGTTCGCCTTACTGCGGGCCATGGGGTTACTGTAGCCGCTTGCAGGGATGGGATGACCCCGATCTGCCAAGACTTCGGGGGAGGTTGAGGCCGGGGAGTCCCGTCCTTGGAAGTGGTTAAAGAAAGAAGAGAGAGATGCAAGAGCCAATCAAAGTGCTAGTCTTCCAGCAAAACACATACACACCTACATCAGCCGTGATTGTTGGCCACTCGGCCATCGGCGGGCGGGATATCGACGCCGATACGGCCATCGTGGAAGCGCTGATAAAAGCCAAACTTATTGAGGTGATCGACGCCTACAAGGAGTACGAGGCGAAGCAACCCCCGCGCCCCGAGGCCAGCGTGCAGGACGATCCCAATGCTAACCTTTGAGCCAGATACCCATACCTACCGCTGGAACGGCGCAAAGCGGCCATCGGTCACTCAAGTGATGAGGGCGGGCGGGCTGATCGATGAGCGATGGTTCAACGACGCGGCAGCGTGGCGCGGGTCCGTGGTACACAAGTGCTGCGAGCTGGACGACAAAGGCACTCTCAACGAGGCATCCGTTGATCCGATGGCCGCTGGCTACCTCGAAGGCTGGCGCAAGTGGAAGCGCAACTTTGGCTGGTCGGCCATCGCAGTGGAGAAGTTCAAATATCACCCGCACTTGCAATACTGCGGCACGCCGGATCGAGTGATGCGCGGCAACGACGGGTATCTGTGTATCGTGGACATCAAGACGGGCGTGCCATCAAAAGCAGCAGCCATTCAGACGGCAGGCTACTGCGGCTTCCTCGACATACCGTCATACGTCAAGCGCTACGCCATCCAACTCATGCCGGAAGGAGATTACGTGGTCACCGAGTACCCGACGTCATCGTTTTCAATCGACTGGGCAGCGTTCAATAGCTGCCTCAACATTAACAATTGGAGGAGGATCAATGGATACTAACCTTACGCCGCAATTCCCCGAGGCATTGACATGGCCGGAGAAGGCAAAGGCAATCGCGATCACAGACCAGCCGTCATACGATCTGGCGGCCGGAATGAAACTTGACTTGACGGCGCTTCGCAAGAAGATCGTCGAAGAGTTCGCGCCGATGAAAGAGGCGGCACATAAGGCTCACAAGGCTATCACCAGCAAAGAGGCCGAGTACCTCGCACCGCTGGTTGAGGCGGAAGGGTTGCTGGTGGCTGGTCTCAAGCGCTTCATGGCTGAACAAGAACGCATTCGCCAAGAACACCAACGGGCCATCGAAGCCGAGCAACGGCGGCTGGAGGAAGAAGACCGCAAGCGACGACTGGAACTGGCCAAGTCAGCACAGGAAGCAGAACGCCAGCGTATCGCCGAGATCCGAGCCCGAGAAGAAGCGGAGCGGCTGGCTAATGCTACCACTGAGGCCGACTTGGAAACGCCAGTCTTTGAGGTACCGGAACTTCCGCCGGTAGAGGCGTTCATCGCGCCGCCGACAATCGCGCCGGCACCCATCGCAGCGCCGACGTTTGAGCGCACTAAGGGGCTGGGCATCCGCACCACCTGGGAGTGCCGAGTGCTCTCAGTGAAAGAACTTTGCAGGGCGGTGGCCGAGGGGAAGATCCCCGACACCTATGTCCTGCCCAACATGGTCGCCCTTAACGGGCGGGCGAGAACAGACAAGCGAGCCATGAGCATCCCTGGATGCGTGGCCGTGGAGAAATAGGAGAGTATGGCACAGACACAGGAAGTACAGAAGGCAACCGAACCAGCACTCGACATGCGCAAGGCGCTTGACGACGGAATGGTCCGCAACCAGAATCAATTCATGGCGGCGCTCGGCGGCGATCCGCTTAAGATCGAGCGTTGGAAGACGCTGCTGATGATGGAGGTGAACCGCAACCCAAGTCTCATGGAGTGTGAACCGGGCTCCCTCGTCGCATCGGCGCTAGAAGCGGCGCAGCTTGGGTTGGAGTTCGGCCCAAAGGCGCACGCCTACTTGGTCCCGTACAAGGAGAAGGGGACTGGGAAGAAGATGTGCAAGTTAATGCCGGGGTATCGCGGCATGATCTACGCGGCCAAGCAAAGCGGCGAGACAAAGGAACTTCGGGCGGAAGCCGTGTACGAAAAGGACGCCTTCGAGTACGAGCTTGGGCTCAAGAAAGACTTGAGCCATAAACCAGCGAAGGGCAATCGCGGCGCATTGATCGCCGTGTATGCCGTCGTGGATTTTACCGCTGGCGGGCAAGACTTTGAGGTCATGGACAAGGAACAAATCGAGGCTGTTCGCAAGCGCTCGGCAAGCGATGACGGGCCGTGGAAGACGGACTATGCAGAGATGGCCAAGAAGTCGGCCATTCGAAAGATCAGCAAGCGGCTGGATATGGGCGAGAAGGTAGCGGCCATCGTCCAGTACGACAACACGCAATATGAAGTGGTTGACACCACACCTAAGATGTTAATGCCTACGGAGGTGACGGCGTGATTTTCGAAGTTGACAAGTACTATACCGGCAAGTGCGACGAGGTTCGCGTTGTCCAATTGGGAGATGCGATGGCCATGGAGTTTGGCTTCGTGACCGCCGACGACGAAGCGCCGACCAAAGAGTTTCGTGGATACACAAAAGTGTTCCTCGGGTCTGACAAGGTGGGCAAGGACAAGCTCACTAACGACGAGCGCATCAAGCGCGACCTGAAAGAGTTTGGCTGCACCGATGAAGGGCTGGATACCGGGAATGTGATGGCCCATATTCGCGGCGTCGTGATCGGGAAGGAGATTGAAGTGCAGGCCGGAGAGTACAAAGGCGAGATTCAGTTCAGCGGTTGCCGTATGCCTGGCTCGCGGCCGGGGCCGACCGTTGTGATGACAGAGAATCCGTTTGGAAGGAAGAAGGCCACGCCGAAGTCTGGCAATATCTTCTAAGCTCCCTACGGGGAAATAGCGGCAGATGCAGCCGCACCCAAGCATCAACCGTTGGTGGATACCGGGGCGGCTGTGAACCGTCCCGGAGAAAAGAGGAGAGATGGAACAAGAGAAGATTTACAGAAGCCTGCCGGTCAAGTTCACCGCCGATCAGGTGTCCCAATTCAGCGACGATCTAGCCGAAGGCGTGGCGAAACTCGTCGCAATCGAGGACGAGAAGAAACAGGTAGCCAGCGACTACAAGAGCCGCATCGAGGCGTTGCAGGCAGAAGTTAAGCGGCTCGCGCGATACGTCACTCAGAAGCAGGAGTTTCAACAGGTTGAATGCCGTATGATGCTTGATCACCCAAAGCACGGCGTCAAGACGCTGATTCGCACCGATACGGGCGAAGTTGCGGCAGAAGAAACGATGACTCCCGCTGATCGGCAAATGGTCATCAACTTGGAAGCGGATACGGTGAACTGATGATCACCCCCCTAACCGCAGCGCGGGAAGCGCTGGAGAAGATATCAGAGCGGGAGTGCTCATACAAATCCACAGCCTTGATTGAACTCGCCATCGCCAAACTCCGCGCCGCCGAAGCCGAGGCGGGGTGGCGGCCGATTGCGGAGGCTAAAGCCGGTGCGAAGCTTGACCATGTAGGCGTTCACACCACAGCAACTAAGTCTGGATGGTTGAAGGGGGATGGGTTTTACAAGGATGAAGCAATTTGCTCTGGCTTCACTCACTTTTTAATGCTCCCCGCACCGCCAGCAAGGGAGGGCAAGTAGATGGCAACCCTACGGGAATCCTCAAAGCAGCACTTTTCAGCGAACAATGTTCCAACGCTTGAGCAACTCAATGCCGGATCACTCCAGCGAATTGCTGACGCATGCGAGTTTATGGCAAAGAACCACGATCAATTAGTCCAAGAGCGCAACCAATACCGGCAATGGTGGTACGACGCCAAAGCGGAGCGAGACGCGGCCCACAAGACCATCATCGGACTTCGCGGGCAGGTTGGGAAATTGCTGGCGCGGGCGAAGAAAGCGGAGGGGCCGCGATGAGAACCAAAGCGGAGGCGCTGGCAAGCCCAGAGGCGGGGGATAGGTGGAGGATCGGTGGGAACAACTGGGCGTTCGAGGGGTGCGATTTGAGGATTGATAGATGGGAAGGAACAAGCGGAGTTTTTTCTCAAGGTGGCCTAATATCCCAGATGTTTCTGTGTAATTGGGACTCCGACCTACTGGCCAAGTTCAATGAATGGGCCGCGGGCGCCGAGTACCTGGGGAACGAGGGGGAGCAATGACACGGCAGCAGCTTGAAGGGGCGATTGAGGCGCTGAGTATGTATTTGTGTAGTGATCTAAAAGCGCAGGAGTTAAGCGAGTTGTACGAAGCGCAACTCTCAGCTCTCCCGCCCGAGCCCGACTACCGGGCGCTGCTGGTGGAGGCGGCGGAGGAACTAGCGGCATTGGGAAAAGATGGTTTAATTATCGACGAGGACCTGGCTGGCGATTTGCAGACATTTGCCGCCCGCATCCGCGCGGCGCTGGAGGCCACCAATGGCCACTAAAGCCACACACTGCCGTTACTGCGGCGACGGCGGGGACCTCTACAAGGGAGCACACCGCGCATGCAAGCGGGCAAACGACCGAAGGGACGCGCCGCCGAAGCGCATGGATTGCCGGGATTGCAACATGGTTCGGAAACTGAATCGGGTAGGCCGGTGCCGTTTCTGCCAGGTTGAAAACAAGCGCCGGTACAAGGCCGCGAAGACGGCGGAGTATCGCAAGAGAAAAAGAGCGGAGAATGCGATCGTCACGACGGCAGACAAGCACTGCATCTGCGGGTGTGGGGTGAAGATCGACAGCGTACGCAAGATCTACGCGAGTAACGAGTGCCGAAAAAAGATGAAGCCACCTAAGGTCAAGAAAGTCGCCATGCCGCGCGACTGGGCGAAGAAGGAACCGCACCGGCCGCTTATTGAGCCAAAGGTAGTGGAGGAGTCGGCGTATCAGATTATTGTGCTGGCGCATGTCGTGGTGACGAAGCTGCCGCCGTGTGGGGTGTCCAGGTGGACATTGCCGGAAGAGATCGATCCGGCTAAGGAGAGGGTGCATAGGGAGATGATGAGATGGAATACACAGAGTTTTTAAAGTCAAAACAGAAAACAGCCAAGCCGTGCGGGTTTGAAGTTGGCGAACTCAATCTGTTAATGAAGCCATTTCAGCAAACCATCGTGCGATGGGCGCTACGTGGTGGGCGTCGCGCTATCTTTGCCGGAACCGGACTCGGCAAGACGTTCATGCAACTTGAATGGGCTCATCATGTCGCACAAAACTACGGGCCGGTTATTCTATTTGCTCCGTTGGCCGTCGCTGAACAGACGGCACGAGAGGCTAATAAGTTTGGCATTGACGGCGCGGCCGTCGTTACTGATCCAACCGATCATCCTATCCAGATCACCAACTATGAGAAATTGCACCGATTCACGCCTGACACCTACAGCGGTATCGTCATCGACGAATCGAGTTGTCTGAAGGGATTCGATTCTAAATACCGGAAGACGCTGACCGAGTTCGGATCTCGCATTGAATACCGACTACCATGCTCTGCTACTCCAGCGCCTAACGATTACATGGAACTTGGAAACCACGCGGAGTTTTTGGGCGTGATGAGTTGCACTGAAATGCTTGCTATGTTTTTCACCCACGACGGCGGCGATACATCCAAGTGGCGGTTGAAGGGACATGCAAAGTCTGAGTTTTGGAAGTGGGTGGCATCGTGGGCTGTTGCAGTTCGCAAGCCATCCGATATCGGATTCGATGATACCGGCTACGATCTTCCGCCGTTGAACATGCACCAGCACGCCATCGAGAGTGGAATCGTTCAATCAGGAAAATTGTTCATGGTGGAAGCTGAGACGCTTCAGGAACGGCAAGCAGCACGGCGCGATACGATTGATCTTCGCGTGGCGAAAGCCGCGGCACTGGCAAATAATAGCTCAGATCAATGGATCGTATGGTGCGGTCTAAACGACGAATCCAAGGCACTGACAGCGGCCATAGACGGCGCGGTTGAGGTTACAGGATCTGATACACCGGAGCACAAGCGCGATGCAGTGTTGCGCTTCCTGGACGGCAAGACGCGGGTATTGGTGAGCAAGTCAGAGATCATGGGATTTGGGCTTAACCTCCAATGCTGTTCAAATATGGCATTCGTTGGCATGTCTGACTCATTCGAGCAGTTCTATCAGGCTGTCCGCAGGTGCTGGCGATTTGGGCAGCAGTATGAAGTCAACGCGCACGTCATCACAACTGACATTGAAGGGGCTGTGGTGCGAAACATCGAGCGAAAGGAAAAGCAGAGCGAAGAGATGATGGCAGGAATGGTTGAGCATATGAAAGCAGAGATGGCTAAGAACCTTGGATCGTTGGACATCCAGAAGACTGAATACCGGCGCGATGTTTTTTCAGGTGAGCGATTCACGGCGCATCTGGGCGATTGCGTCGAGGTAATCGGCGAAATGGCAGACGAGAGCGTCCACTATTCCATTTTTTCACCGCCGTTCTCCAGCCTGTATACCTACTCGAATAGCGACCGGGACATGGGAAATTGCGTTAGCTACGAGGAGTTTATGGAACAGTTTTCATTCCTTGTGCCGCAACTGTATCGCGTACTGATGGCAGGGCGTCTAGTGTCGTTCCATTGCATGAATCTGCCGATGACCAAAGAGCGAGACGGGTTCATCGGCGTGCGAGACTTTCGCGGCATCCTTATCAAGCTGTTTCAGGATGCCGGGTTCATTTTCCATAGCGAGGTATGCATATGGAAGGATCCCGTTACTGCCATGCAACGAACCAAGGCCATCGGACTTCTTTATAAGCAACTCCGAAAGGATTCCACGATCAGCCGACAAGGTATACCTGATTACTTGGTCACGATGCGCAAACCGGGAGAGAATACGGAGCGCGTTACCAAGACGCATGAATCGTTTCCTGTTGGCCTATGGCAGCGGTACGCTTCTCCGGTTTGGATGGATATTGACCAATCAAACACACTGAACCGCGAAGGGGCAAAAGAAGAGGAAGACGAGCGGCACATTTGCCCGCTGCAACTTGGAGTGATTGAGCGCGGCATCCGACTCTGGACCAATCCGGGGGATATCGTCCTGAGTCCGTTCATGGGCATCGGAAGTGAAGGCTATCAGGCTTTGAAGATGGGCCGACGATTTGTTGGCGCGGAACTCAAACCGTCCTACTGGGACGTGGCGGTCAAAAACCTGAAGCAGGCCGAACACGATGACGCGATGCAGTCCAGTTTGTTTGCTGAGCTTGATTATGCCCACCCTTAACCACCTACTCCGCGAACAAGCCGAAGCCGAGGCGCTCTGGCGCAAGGGAGATCAGCCGTTTGGGGTGTTGCTGTGGTGGCTGGATTGTGAAGCAGAAAAGAGGATCATGATGGACGAGTTCGAAAGATTCATGCGTGCCAACGTTCACTTCCGTACCTATGCGGACGGCTGGTTCTGGCACGAGTACAAGCGACTTCACGGCGAATGGCCTACGCCGGAGATGAAGAAGAGGGGCAGGGAGATTAGGGAGGAATACCGGAATGGAAAAGCATAGCGCAGAGTATTACCGGGGCGCATTGAGCGTGCTGCATGAAGATGAAGTTTTAGCGCAACACTACCGAACTCAACTCGCCCAAGCCGAAGCCGCCCGCGACGCCCGCATGAAGGCGCTGGGCGCGGCGGAGTTAATGGAGAGTATCCATCGAGATTGTGAGCCGGGAGGACTGCTTACATTTGTCGAGCCAGTAGTAAAGGCGTGGGGGGC
>Ga0214923_10005780_pt1 | contig 14195 bp, 13 predicted proteins | sample LL1510_MetaG_FD_177993 | JGI IMG/M metagenome (GOLD analysis project Ga0214923, IMG submission 177993) | Freshwater microbial communities from Lake Lanier, Atlanta, Georgia, United States - LL-1510 | ecosystem: Environmental > Aquatic > Freshwater > Lake | place: USA: Georgia | collected... | reverse complement strand
CTTGGTTTAGTCGGTGTTGAATCTTAGCTAGTTGCTTACCTGAAGCAGCACCGTACCTCCAGTTCACACCAGACTGAACCTTCTGGAATAACACTTCAAAAGGAGAACCCTCAATACCTAGAGCTTCCTTCTCTGGGGTTTTTGGTTTACCCCAACCACAGTCCGATACTGGATCTAACCGACACAGATCAGAAAGGAGTGCTGTGTCGGTGATTAGCTTTCTAGCTCTTTTCTTATCCTCAGTGATTTCTAAAGCAACCTTCTGCATCAGAGCCTTAGGTTTCAACCAAGCCTGAGCATTAGGCTGTGGTTCAAACTTTCCTAAAGGTTCTAAGAATCTTGCAGCATCAAGAATGTCAGCAGTAATGGCATCATCGGGGTCGATGTAACGAACAGAGTTCGTTAGCACTGCTGGAACATTCAGAGAATCTGCTAGTTCCAGCATTCTTCTAGCTTGAATAGAAGAAAACATCTTGCCAGGCTCAGTAAGCCAAGAAACTATTTCTAGTCCTAGAGTTCCTGGCTTACTAAATAGCTCCAACCATTTACCTAAAGCCTTCACAGCAGCAGTCTTAGATTTACCTAGCGTTGCTTTAGCAACATCGCTGTCAGGGCCAAGTAGCACCGTCACAAACCCAGAACTAACTAGCGAAGCTAGTTTGGTTCTTTTAATACCAAACTGCTTCTTCTTCCCTCCAGTATGAGCCTCAGTAACGATGGAGCATAAGGTGGCCCAACCTAAACCTTGGTTACGGCCGTGGGCTAGAACAACCACTCGGGCAAGTAAAGAACCATCTTCATCGAGAACCGGTAGATCCACTCCAACAATGGGGGATAGGTCTACCTCTAGACAGGCTCCGATGTGTTTAACAGCACCGTAAAGCCCATCCCGGTCAGTAATAGCCAGAGCATCAAAGCCTAGGTTATGGGCAGCCTCAACCAACTGCTCAGGCCGATTAACCCCGTAATGGGAAGAAAAGCCTGAAGCCACATGCAAATGGGTAAAACTCATAAAACGCCCTATAAACTAATATCCGAACATATGTTCGGATATAGAAGTTTATAGGTTTGGACTGACATTGCAAATTTTAGAAACCGAGGGAATAAAAACTGTTCCCATAAGGTTGTACCCTAAGGATGAAGATAGGCAGTGGTTTAGAAAGGTCGAACATTTTGCAGCAACAAATAAGGAATGAGCCACCTGGACTTGACGCAAACAATAACGATGTTTTTGTTTGGGCGTTGTATCTGTTGGGCGGAGCCAGTAGAAACGTGGATGTCGAGGAAATTTATCTGAAGGCGTTCGAAATAGCACCATTAAGATTTGGATGGCGCACAAAACCAGAAATTCCTAACTTCAAAAAAACTAGCAAGGCTTTGCAGTCGGTTGAAGCTGCCACACATGTCGGACTCCTTCAAAAACTTGGCCCCAATTATCGGCGTCTAACTCCAGAAGGTGTTTCTTGGATTGAAGCCTATATTGAAATCTTTAAGAATACATACTCAATTAATAGGATTGTTGACGCTCCAGCAAACAGTGAATTGGCTAGGCAATTTAAGGAATTGCAGAACACTGGGTCTTGGAAGAAACACATCGAAGGCAAAACATTCAGGATTGAAGAATTAGCCCAAGCTTTTAGATGCAGTCCAAGTTCATCTGACAAAATTTGGCAAGATCGTTTCGCTGATTTGCACCAACTAGCAAGATTAATTCAAGACGAAAAACTCACATCGTTCCTAAAAAAAGCAGAGATTGTCTACTCGGAAAAAGGTAAAGCAAATGGTTGAACAAGGAATGGCGAAGTACTCAGCTCGGGCATTTAAGCAAGACTCGGCGGCAGCTATGCGCGGAGAGATTGAACGGGGTCTGATCGAGTTAATCACTAATGCTGATGATGCTTATGGGAATTCGTCAGGAGAAATTCACATAAAAATAAAACAAGGGGGGAAAAGATTTCCCGTAGAAGTATCAGTCAGCGATTCAGCAAAAGGCCTTAGTTATACCGAGCTGAAGAATGCGTTCACCGAAATTGGAGCAATGACTAGTGGACTAGCAAATGGGCGTATCACAAGAGGAATGCTCGGCCGCGGTGCAAAAGATGTAGCTTCGTTTGGTGCTATCAGATTCGAAGCTATAAAGGACGGAAGATATTCAGAGCTAACGTTGTTTCAGGATTCCAGCTATGTAAGTGAATTTTCAAATATTGAAGCTTCCAGTGATCACTACAAAGCATTGGGGTTAGGTAAAAGTCAAAATGGCTTGACTGCAACAATATTGTGTTCAAAACCTGAAAATATCAGGAATTTAGCCGAGTTAACGAGGAGGCTGGGATCGGTTGCCCAACTTAGAGACCTAATTTCGAGGAGAAAAGTCACAATCGAAGATTTCCGCACTAGTGGTCCCACCCAGCAGATTAGGAATTGGTTACCTCAAGGTGTCGAACTCGCCTCTATCGAACTAGATCTTGATGGATATGACGGAACAGCTCTCTTAAATCTGAGAAAATTGCAAGAACTTCAACCATCGAATGTATCCGAATGGTCAGCAAATGGAATTTTAATCAAGAGCGGAATATCTGTTTTTCAGAACACTTGGTTTTCATCTTCACTTAGCAAAAGGTACGCAGCAAGGATTCTCACTGGAGAAGTTATTGTTCCTCAAATTTCGGATATCCTAAAATCCGAGCTCTTTGCACAGAAAGATAATGATGAATTTTCCGAAATTCAACTTCTTTCAAGAACAAGAGATGGGCTAGAGAAAAATCACCCACTTTGGAAAGCTTTGGTTAAGGCTGTTGAAGTTGCTGTGCACGACATTTTTGAAGAATTGGAAGAAATAGTTACTTCTGGACAAAAGCAAGGAGTGAATCTTTCAAGAGATTTTAATTTAGCTGCAACAGCTTTATCACCAGATGTTGCAGAGATTCTGAAAGATTTAGACGATGAACTACCTGAAAACGAAATTGGATCTGCACTTAACAAACTGGATGTGATCCCCAGAATAGTTACAGTTCCTCCTAACTCCACATTCACTTTGTCAGTCCGAGCCGACGATGCTTTGACTAGTAAAGGAGTGAAAATTGCAGAATCTGGATCGCTCCTCGGTATCGAGTTTCTAAGCGGACGATTTGGGGAACCTTTTTTGCCCGATTGGAAAGAACATTCTCGTCTAGAAAATAAATTTGTTATTCCTTTGCAGTTTAAATCACCAGAGCGAAAAGGTGTCTACTTTATTGATTTCATGGTTGGGGACGAGCTTTGCACGACCCAAGTAATTGTAGGGGAGAGGACACCCCTAAGAAAACCTCAACCGGAAATACTTGAGTTCAGCCCAAACGTTGTTTATAGCTCTCCAGGTAGAGGAAAAAATCTATTGCTGAGAGCGCCAATAGAAATGACTGACTGTGAGATCAACATTCAAATTTCTGGAGTTCCAGGATCACTGTCTACCCCCTCGGTCACTCTTCGAGCTGAACCTGAAGGTCAATGGGCTCAGGCTTTTGTACATATTAAGACTTCTCAGAACCTCGGAAACATTGAAGTTCAGGCGCACTTTGGGGATGAGTTGGCTTCCGCCCAAATCAAGGTTGAAGAAGCCTCGAATGGATCAGGAAAAAATGCTCGGTTATCCTTCGAGCTTAACGGTGATGAAAATCCAATTTTCCGTTTTGATGTATCGCCTGTCGGCGTGGGGGCTTACAAGGTAGTAGTTTTTGGAAAACATAAACTTTTCAATAACGTATTCGGCGAATTTGTAGGTGATGCTGAAGGATTTCGTAACGAAGATTCACCTACCGCGAGAGCCATACTTGCTCAAGTGATTGCGCAGGCTTTCGCGCAGCAACTAGTTGAATTAGCTTTTGATAAGAAACCTGAAGATAAGTGGGATGCAGCTTCAACCATGTTCAGATTTAACGAGTATTTTGAGAAGTTTGTAGGAACGCTTCACAAGGCCTTAGTCAAGTAAGTGGCGCAATATTGGTGGAAAATTCGATGTGGTTATATCGTGATCTTGGGAAACCATTAGTAGGGCCAAAAGCCGCTTCAATCTTAATGGACTTAATGCCTAACAATTTAAAGTGGGAGACTCGACTTCATCTAAGCGAGTTAGCCGGCTCAGAGCGCGTTAACCACTCAGTTTCATTCCTAGTAAATCATGCTGAGAGCAGCAAAGAAAAGTTAACTAGGAATTTGGACAGGCTGCCTGGTGGTCATGTTGATTATCTGGGCAACGCGGGATTCTGTCTCGAAAACTTCAAATATAGTTTCGACGTGGAGTTGCGGGATCTACCTTGGAGTAATAAAGCTTGGACCCAATTAGTCAAACTTGGTTTTGAAGAAAACACCCTTCTTATCAAGTTTGACTCCTTACAATGGAGAGAATTATTTCATGTGGGGGATTTAGATACCTTATTAGAGGTTCTACACACAGTTTACGACTGGGCTGAATTCGCAGTGAGAGAAGAACTCTTAGTACCTAGACGGGCAGCTCTGAGTCAATTTGCCCAATTCACGAACGACATTTTGTCCGCTAGAGCTGGCGACATTTTTAGATCGAACGAAAAGTTGAGAAATTTCATCGTAAATCGTTTTGGGTTCGGGTCGAAAGAAAAAACCCTAGAGCAAATCGGTCGCGAAATTGGACTATCCAGAGAAAGAGTCCGCCAAATAGAATCGAGATTCTTAAGGCAGTTCGCTCATGCGGATATTAAACCGCCGCCTTATTTGCTTGATTTGCTAAGCCCTGCAAAAGGTCGCGCGTTGAGCAAAAAAAATTCAAACTGGACTCAAGAAGCAAAAGACATTCTTGGTGTGCTTTATTTAGGCAGTTGGTACAGAGATGAACGTATCCGATTAGGGTTGCTCGAGGATGAAAAGAATCTTGAAAACAAAGTCCTTAGTAAAGAAATTCAAAAATATCGATCCAAAATTGGAGTCTTAAGGCTAAGCGAGCTCGAAGAGTTTAGGAAAAGTAAGGGTCTGACTCAGGCAAACTTGAAGTCACTAATCAAGATTATGTACCCGCGTTCCATTTTTTCTCAGGATGTAGTAATAGCTCGCAATCAAAAGAATGAACCAATTATTCTTACCTCCATAAATCGACAGCTCAGGACAGCCAATCCACTTCCCTTAGAAGTGCTTTTGACAGGCTTGCAGAGGGTGGCTATTTTGAGGAAATGCCAGAATTACATTCCAACTTTTGAGGAGCTTTATGAATTGCTTAGTGGCGACATTGGTTACGAAATTGATGATCAGTTCTTAGTAAACTCAACAAGTTTCTCCAGTCAGGAAGCTACTAAGAATCTCCAAGTGGAACTTCAGGAGGATTATTCAGTTACCGACTGGATAGTAAATCAACTTAGAAACTGTAAAGGTCAAGTATCACAAAAATCAACACTGGTTCGAATGGCTGCTAGGTCTGGTATCAAATTTGGAACGGTAACAATGTCCATTCAGTATGCGCCCGAATTTCGAATAATTAAGGGGCAGAGAGGCAAAGAGGGCCAAGTTTATTTGGTGGGATCAAATCCTACTTTGGAAGATTTGCAATTCGCTGAAGCCTTAGCCAATTTAAAATATGAAGCTGGTCTAATCTCTGACATAAAAATAATTGGCGAGGATTCGTTTTCTTTTCGATGCGTTTTTAGCACACAACTTATGGTGAGTGGAGTTCTTGCTGTGAATCCTCAAGTTGGTCGTTTGCTAGGTGAGGCATATAGAAAAGTCTCATGTTGCGAGAGTTTCGCATCCTCGGGGCAGGCGAAGTTGAGCAACAACTCACTTTTAGCAGGTTTAGCTGCACTTAGAGAACATCTTTGGCATACTCATTCGGTGCAAGAGGGGGACAGTTTTCGGTTGGTTTGTACCGCAGGCGAGATTCAAGTTAGTTTGAATTAGTTTGGTTTGTTTCAAGGTTCTAGTTGTAGGACCTAAGTAACTTCCAGCTATTGGCAGTACTGTTATGAAGAAGTTCAAAGGATGCCTTTGCTCCATCGGCTGTAGCTAGTAATCTCCATATCTCTACTTCCAGAACTCCCGAGCCTATCCCTCTATGAGCTCTTTCACCTACCCACCATTCAGCCCTGGCAAACCATCTAACCGGTCTAGAACTAACTTGATAGTCCTTTTCCCTCCATCTAAAGAGGGTAGGAGCACCCTCCTGATCAACTAAAACAGCCACAACTTCGTCTATACAACCCATAAACCACCTTTACCCTTATCCGAACATATGTTCGGATATTAGAGTTTATAGGGTTGGCATGACATTGCAAGTTCAAACTAGAACTGGGATCTGAGACTTGGAGGAAAGCCCTGAACGACCGGAATGATCCCCATAGAATCAGCCAAATGATTAAATACAGAGAACCGCTAGGAAAATGTCACCCTATTCGTGTACACTAGCTAGATAGAAAACTTCCTAGAACATACCTTATCTTGGTTGCTCCTGGACATTCTTAGAAAAATTTTTAGAGAAATAAGCTAAATGTGCTTGATTTAAGTAAAAAGATAAGACTATAATCAACTTATAGTCCACCTAACAAGGAGAAACACAAATGAATGATCAACCAATTACCCCAGGAATCAACTTCCCGGCACTCAGAGCCCAACAGGGTTCTCGCACCATGTATCAAATCATGGTTCCAAACAAGGTACTTGCAGCAACCTTTTTCAACCAAGTAGCTGAATCGCAAGATGAAAAGTCTCAGCGAAAGATGGAACCGAAGCACGCCCGCGAAATCGGTGAGTACATCAATGACAATCCAGACGAATACGTCCTTGGTTCATTAACTTACGCCGTTGATGTTGAATGCCCATTCACACCTTCACAGATTCACGACAAAGTTGGTGTGGTTTTGATTCCGCTGGATGCAACACTGCGTTGCCTTGATGGGCAGCACCGCCGTCAGGGTCTAATCGAGGCTCTAGAGAACGATCCAGAACTAGAGAAAGATTCAACAGCAGTTGTGCTCTATGTAGAACCAGAAGTTACCCGTCGTCGCCAAATGTTCTCGGACATGAATGCTACTCCGAAGGTTGTAGCCAAGGCGTTGAATGTCAGCTTTGACACTAGAGACCCATTCGCTCGCGTTGCTCAATCTATCGCAAAGGAGCACCCATTACTTAAGGGTTCTATCGAAACAGAAAAGCCGCGAATCACAGCGGGATCTGACAACTGGTACACACTAGGTGCAGTATTTGATGCGCTCAAGCGTCTCCAGGTTGGGGCGAATGGCCGAGTCCGTGTTGCTACACAGTACGACGAAGCATCAATCAAACTCCGCGGAGAACAGTTCTTTGATTTGCTAAAGAACTACCGCGAAGAGTTCCGTCAGTTACAAGGTGGAGAATCTGCAGATGTTATGCGCACTCGCAACATCCTACTTTCGTCAACAACTTTGCGAGCGTTAGCTGGTGCGGTTCACATTCGACTTACAGAAGATGGCGATTTTGCAGACATCGACAGCTATGGCGCGGCTTTAGCGAAGATTGACTTCACTCCATCTGCACAAATGTGGATCGATTGTGGTTTTGTAGCTGCTGGAAAGAGCACACCTAACGCTCGCAACCAAGAGGTACTTGCTGCAACTCGAGCCATCGCAAACGCCTTGAAGAACTAGCTGTTAGTAAGTTCATCACCAATCGGCCAGCCAGCCCCTTCCCGTGGATTTCTAACGAAGTAACCCGAGAAGGGGCGGGTTAACTCACCAAAACATAGACAGAAAGTTGAGACATGAAGCGTCCCATTGTAATTGATTTAGCAGTGAAGGGCTTACTCGCTCAGTTCAAGGCGATTCCAGCGCAGCTAGACCTAGCACAGGCCGTGTGCGTGAACGCGGATTCAGAAATTTTCTTCTCCGAGGAAGCAGCGGAGATTGCTTTAGCAAAGAGCATCTGTGGTGAGTGCCCAATTGCAGCCCAATGCGCTGAATGGGCAGCCAAAAATGCTGAGTACGGCGTTTTTGGTGGACTTACTCCAGAAGAAAGACAGGAAAAGTTTGGTCTTCCGATTATTGATACTGAATTAGGTGCCGAAGAAATTCAACTCCAAGAAAACTTCATTTTGAACGAGCCAGCTTCTAAAGTGGCGGAGTGCTTTGGGGTAGATACCCGAACTGTGAAACGCTGGCGGAAATTGCTGACCAGTTACACATTGGCGGCATAGGCATGCCAGATCCAAAACTTACAAAAAATCCAGAAGTCTTTACAATTCAAAAGAAGTTTCAGACAGAGAGGTCTAAATGAAACCAAAAGATAATCCAAAGTACTTAAACGAACTATATCCAGAAGTTGTCTTCGCGTTAGAAACAACGACTCTCATGGATTCACTAACTAGACTTCTAGGACTTCAGGCAGAGATCCTTGAAGAGGCAAGTGTTTCTAAAATTGTTGTTCAATTTGAACAGGATTATATTGTCGAGTTTTCGCCATTGTCGGTTCCTGAGGGGGAGGCTTCGACCTGGTTCATGGATAGATTGCTTGCAGGTCGGATTCTTGCTAAGACAGACATGCTTGCTGTAATTTGCACGGTTAGAAGGAAAGGAATTCAGGAAGCAATATTTAAGGCATTTGCGTTGGAAGCTGAAAACGCTGCGGTTCTAGTTGCGAAGGTATCGGCGTGGATTTTTAGAATGTCAAAAATTAGAACTCATCCACTACGTGATTTTGACGACGAGGAGACTGAGAATGAATAAAACAGTTCGTAGTCGGCACCCGGAAAGAGCACCAGGTACTCCCATGATTAAGTTTGCAAATGCCCAAATGAAAAGACCAAGAACGCTCAGGGATGCATATGGGTTGGATGAGCAGAACCTAGCTGCAACTGGCAACTTCACTTTGTCTGAGAGTCTTGCTATTCGTAGAATGCTGGAATTAGAGTTTGGCTTGAATTCTAATGACAGAATTCATGTTGCAACTGGCCCAGGTACCGTATTTGAAGCAAAACTAGCTTTTCCAGATGCAGATGTTCAAGTTGGTCGAGGCACAAATGGTGCTGATTACAAGTTGAAAGATCAATTGGCAGAACTTATCCCAATTGCTCACACTTTCGGCAAGATTGTGGTGGGTACTGGGGATCACGAGCTACTTGAAGACGTTAAGGCTCTTATAGAAGCAGGTGGAAATGTCGTTTTAGTTGGAGTACGTGGATCAATTTATCGCGCCTACTTTGAACTAGGTATCCAGGTTTCGGAAATAGCACCACGAGCAACCATGATTCAGTCAGATTGGACGCTAACAGCATGATTGATCTCAATCTTGAGGAACTTATTGCCCGTGGACAAGAGCTTTACGAGCAAAATGAAAACCTTCAGAATCCAGACCGACACAACATCCCACAGGATTTTCGGGGTAACTTCGACAACACGCTTCCGGTTTGGAACGAAAGGGCTGATGTCGATAATTCAGTAATTGAAGAAGTTGAGAAACACGGCATTGATAGAGTTTTAGCGATCTACAAGCCCATCTCTTTACACGGTGACAAGGCTTGGGGTATTCGCTATTACCATCGAGCAATTCAAAGCTACATAAACTACGTATACAAGAAAGTAATAGCCATTGAACCGAATGCTAAGTACACAGTAGTGTCAGAGTTGATATTCCAATCGATTCGACGCCATGAATACGAACATTTTGTGCAAGAAATGGTCTATTTGGGTGGAACATTAGGGGCTGCCTTTGTGGAAGATTATTCAATTGTTATATCTGATTCAAGTTTGTGTCTAGAAACTACTGCGACACACTTTGAGATTTTAGATTCGTGGTCAACCAAAGGCGATAAACGCATTCGAAATATCCTCTTATTGGCCCTTTCTGAAGTGGTTAGGCATGGTCCTTACGGCGCCTGGAGAGCCGCGGATGTAGATGCAGCTGATCAAAATTTGGAGCACCGGGTTTCAACTTGGAGTTCTGAACTTAGGTCTAGGCCAATCAGGGCTAGAACTCGAAAATTAAGCAGAATATCATTAGTCCCAGAAATCTGAATGTTTTCACAAGGAAATCTCCCATTGCTTTGCCAAAAGAAATCTTGTGCGGGTAACTTTGTTCCCATAAGCGTTCTTCATGCGAGTAATGGGATCCAAGGAAATTTGTTTTGAAATAAAGCTGTCAAGTGTAAGTAAAAAATAGGAGCATATTAGAGAACTCTCTTCTTGTAGAGGAGGTTATAGTTCCTCTAATAGAGTACCGCTTGGAGAAACATAGAAAAGGAACCAAATGGACCGCAATTCTCTTGAAAAAGCCCTAAGTAGCACTAGGTCAATCTTGGTTGACGCGATTACTACTGCTTCCTACAAGGGCAAGAAGAAGTCGAATGGTCAAGAAGCTAAAAACGCCGCCATAAGAAGTTCTGAACCAATAAACCAAATCCATCAATTGATTAGGGACAGTATCAGAGAGGAATTGATTCTACGTGGGGTTAATTCAAAAATTTGGCCACCTCATGGGTCTAAACCTGAACTAAAAGTCACAGGTTTATTGAAGTCAAAGAAGCAAGATGTTTCGGTTACTATAATCGACCACAAAAGTGAAACTATAACCACAGGCGCGAACATAGGTGAGACAGACCGGGTAGGTCTCGAGGCTACAAATTCTGCCCTGGTTATTGGTATTCGCAGTCAACTCAGCAGTGTTGACAAGAATTTTGACACCCTTGCCGAAAGGGCTTTCGCCGAAACGTTGAATCTCAGACTAAGAGCACCGAAAATAACCATTGGCGAAGTGTATGTTCTTCCAGTTCAGGAATTTGACGACGAGTCGCTAAAGAAAAACATAGTTGGGTTCAAGAAAAAGAATATAAACGCGAGTAAGTTTGTCAGCTTCTTCGAGTCTATTTCCAGAAAACTTGTTGAAGACAAGACATCAAGTATCTATAAATACGATGGAACAGCATTAATAATTGCGGACTTCAAGTCAGAGAAAGTGAAAGTGCTTTGGGACGAAAAGGACTTTATTAAAGTCTTCGGTAAAGAAATCCCCAAAGAAGTGGTCGGCCTGCTACCATCGACATTTATCAAACGAATCATTGACGCTTACCTTGAAAACATTAAGGGCTAGTATACGAACTCAAGCATGACTCAAGTTGATCTACTTCAATGCCAAAGAATCGTGCAATCTTCAACTCTTGCTCTGAACCAGGAGCTATTGCTGCATTTATGTGATCTGGTAGAAGAGATTGAGGAGGCAGGCAAACGTTTTCTATAAAGTTCTTCTGGTAACACTGATAAGCACCTTGTATTTCAAAGCTGGTTACCAATGCATATGCGAACATGAAGCGAGATTCAAGAAATGCCTTTATCTGTGATATAGAGTAGCCTTCGTTCGAGTCCCTTACCGTCAAACTATATCCGTTGGCAAAAAGTCCATCAGTCTTATCTAGGTAAAATGTGGGTTTTGCGTCAAAAGTTTTGGTGAACAGTTTTGGGCCTTTCGAAGTTAGGGATTGCCTTCTACCCCAGGCGTACCATTCTCTTCTGTCTGATCCAGACCTTTTTAGCAGATTCTCTTGCCAAGATTTTAAGTGTGCATAAGTGTTTGGTGCAATGGTTTGTAATTCCAATTCCGAAATCACGGGTAAGGTGTCGTCTGATTCATCAAATGTGTAGATGATGCCTTTTTGGCTATCGCTGACGGTAGCCCCAGTTCGAAGTTCCGAAATCTTCGTGAATTTTTTTACCAGCACTGGTTCAATAGTTCTGGTCAGTCCGTCTCCACCGACTGCTGTGTAGGCATCCTCTCGAATTTCACAGATGAAAGCCCTGTCCAGTAATGTGGCCACTCCAGCCTTTATGTCAACTACTTGCCCCAATCTGACTCCGCAATTTTCGAGTTTCATCACTAGGTCGATTGCGTTCGGGCTCCCCAATCGCCATTTACTTGATTTAAGGCCTGAGTAAGGCACCTTATGAAAAGTTACGGCTCTGATGTTTTCCAGAGTTGGTTCTTCATTCATGGCGAAATGGAGGAAAGTTTTTCTACTTTTGGCTCCTTTATCGAGGAAAATTAGGCATGTGTAAGCGCTGGCATTGAAAACAGGGAAATGTCTAAAGTCCAAAACACGAAGTAGATTCTTCTTATCTTGCCACTCTTTTCTCAGATTAACAGCAGATAGTGAGGTGAAGACATTGTTCGGGGTTATGAAGCCAGCTATTCCTCTAGAGTTCAAATATTCTGGCGCATTAGAAAGAAAAATTGATGCCAAGGTGAAAGATCCTGAGGTGATTAACTCAAAATTTGTTGTGAGTAGCTTTCGGTAGACGAGCGGAAGATTCTGGATTTTTACAAATGGTGGATTTGTTGCCAACACATCAACTCCAGAGGGTACCCCAAGCGCGTTTAGCTGCTCTGATACGGGGGTCAACAGAGAGTCCATTTGAATTAATTTGGCCTCCGAAAGGGCCCCGTCCCTCTCAAGGCAAAGCATGTCGAGCAGTAATCTTCCATTTTCGACTGCCTCAGCATTAATATCAATTCCAAGAACTTTACTGGAGGCTTCGGAATAAGAGATTCCAAGCTTTTCAGATAGGTAGCGCACAGCCCCTACTAGGAATCCTCCACTCCCACATGCTGGGTCTAGAACTGTCGGAATTTCATTTGAAGAGATTCCTATCTCATTGCAGCAAGTTTCTAGAATGTTTTCAATAATATAATCAGGAGTGTAGACGGCGCCTTGAGCTTTTTTTACCGCATCACTTAGTGAATTCTCAAAAATTTTTTCAGCATGTTTGATATTGAGGACTTCAAGATGTTTTGCTATTTGAATTGCCTTCATAAATTCGGACTTCTTGTTAACTCTCCCTAACACCGCCAGATAGCTTGGAGCGTTAGAAAGCTTTGTTTTTGAATCTTCAGTCAATCGATTCAACCATGATGTAGCGACGACTAGCGGCCATAATGTCTTGTCAATTGACATCAATTGATTGTTCATGCATCCACTAATCTTTCAGGTTTGTTACTAAGAAGTTTATCTTTAGCCACTGACTTTGAGTTCGAAGCGTTGGAAGGCTTTCTAGATGCCCTAGTTAGGCTTTAAAAAATATTGTGATTTGTTTAAAGCGGAGAGATCAGTGACTCTGAGTTATTTCTGACATTTCCTGCATCCACGCTTACTGGCCAAAACTCAACCTCTCCTGCTACCTGATCAGATTCTTCAGCTAGTTCGTTTAGTAGGGCTTGGGTAGTGTTCTCTGGGTCTTCTAGGTTGTCTGGGTCTAGCCATTCAGCCATTGAGGATTGGGAGAGCAGTATTAGGACTTTCTCAAAGATAATTCATTATCTGTGTCAGTAGCGACTAAAACTTGTTCCGGGCAGATACCTGACCCAGTAACTATTCGGCAACTGCTGGGTTCAAATGTCCGTGTCCTAACTAGTATTAACAAGGATTCCCCAGTTGGGGATTGAAAGGCAAGGAAATCAACATGGTAAACGAACTTGACGAAATGACTGGTCCTACAAATTCTGAAGGTAGAGATGTAAATGTCGTTGAAAAGCAACTAAAGCCAGAGGTCAACACTGGCACTAAGGTATTCGAGATTGCCCTTTGGGTGGCCGGAATTATTCCAGGTTTGATCTTTGCACTTTTGAAAGTAAATGCCTTGGCTTACCTACGCAAGCTTCAGCAGAGAATCCAGGCTAATGCCTCACAGATTGACAACTACCTAGAGCAGAGAGTTGTAATCCTGCAGAACCTAGCTCAGCTGCTAAGCAAGTCAATCGACTTGGACAAGGACGTTATGAAGTCTGTAGCTCAGTATCGTTCAGGTGGATCACCAGCAAACGATGTAGCTCGAAACGAAACCTCAGCTCAATTGGACGGCATGTTCTCAAGAATCAACGTAGCTTTTGAGGCTTACCCAGACCTAAAGGCACAGGAAAACATCGCTGAAGCCATGCGTCAGAACTCCAACCTTCAGAAAGAAATCACTGCAGCCAGAACTCTTTACAACGACTCAGTGGCTACTTGGAACCAAGAGATCTTCGCTTGGCCAGTGAAGCTTATGGTTGCCGCTAAGCAGGGTTACACCACAAGAATTCCTTTCACAGCTTCAGCTGCAACTAAAGAAGCTGCAAGAGGCACATTCTTCTAATGCTTGATTACGACGAACCGGTAAAAGACTACGAAAGTTATTTCAAGGAGCAGCACGAGAGAGTAGTTTCTGACTATTTTGAACAGTTGCTAAAGCAGTCTGGTGTTGATGAAC
>Ga0214923_10005775_pt1 | contig 14202 bp, 12 predicted proteins | sample LL1510_MetaG_FD_177993 | JGI IMG/M metagenome (GOLD analysis project Ga0214923, IMG submission 177993) | Freshwater microbial communities from Lake Lanier, Atlanta, Georgia, United States - LL-1510 | ecosystem: Environmental > Aquatic > Freshwater > Lake | place: USA: Georgia | collected... | reverse complement strand
TGGCTGCATCGAAGTATCCGGTGCCAGACGCATCAGATCGATCGGTGACGAGGTCGTGAAGATCGGTTGCGCCACGCAACCGCCACGTCAGCCAATCGTGTGGCAGACATACTGCGGCGATTCGTCGCGCATTCGCTGGTTCGTGATCGGCGATCCAGCGCAGCTTGGTGACCGTGAATGATGCGACCGGCACCGAGCCCGTGGCGGCGACCCATGTCTCGGCCCCGAGTTCGGCCACCAAGGCAGAGGCAGCATCAGCCGAGCGGGTGTCGTTCCACAGTAGTGCCGGGCGCACGACCGCGCCCGAGTCGTCAAGGCACACCGCACCGTGTTGCTGACCGGCGATCGAGAGCGCTGCAACGTCGTTGATTCCTCCTGCTGCCCGAATGGCGCTGTGCAGTGCGGCTTCCCAGTGCGTTGGGTCAATCTCGGTGCCGTCAGGATGTTTTGCCGAGCCGTGCCGCACGAGCGCGCCGGTGTAGGCGTCGCGCACGACCACCTTGCATGACTGCGTGGAGGAGTCAACCCCCGCCACCAGTGTCACGTCAGCGGGCACCCATCAAGTGTTCGACCGCAAGTTGTTGCAGGCGTACGAAGCCGTAGCCCTTGGCGCCCGCAGCATCGACATCGAAGTTGGCGATTTGGTCGTTGGCGATGATGTCTGACCATTTCTCACCTGTCGCCAAGGTCGGCGTCGAGAGTTCACCCACGCGTGCTGCGCGCAATGCGTCTTGCACTTCAGGGTCGGCACGGAATGCGGCGGCTCGCTCACGCAAGAGGCGATACATACGCATGTTGGCGGCAGCCGAGAACCACACGCCGTCGAGGTCTTCGGTGCGTGAGGGTTTGTAGTCGAAGTGGCGTGGTCCGTCATATGAAGGTGCACCGCCGACGCCGCCGAACTCAAGCAAGTCGACGAGGCTGAAGGCGTTGATCAAGTCTCCGTGGCCAAACACGAGATCTTGGTCGTATTTGATGCCCCGCTGACCATTGAGGTCGATGTGGAACAACTTGCCCTGCCACATCGCTTGCGCGATGCCCGACGTGAAGTTGAGACCCGCCATCTGCTCGTGACCGACTTCGGGGTTGAGTCCAACCAGATGCGAATGTTCAAGTTTTTCGATGAAGGCAATGGCGTGGCCAACCGTGGGCAGCAAGATGTCACCACGTGGTTCATTTGGCTTCGGCTCAATCGCGAATCGCAGGTCGTACTTGCGCTCAATGACGAACGAGGTGAGCGTATTCATCGCTTCGGCGTAGCGGTCAAGGGCAGCGCGCACATCTTTTGCGTGGTCGTATTCGGCGCCCTCGCGGCCGCCCCACAAAACGAACGTGCGCGCGCCGAGGTCGGCGGCAAGTTCGATATTGCGCAGCACCTTGCGCAATGCAAACCGTCGCACATCGCGATTGTTGCTCGTGAACCCACCATCTTTGAACACCGGGTGAGAGAACAAGTTGGTCGTGATCATCGGCACGACGATGCCTGTCGCAGCAAGGCGCTGCTTGAACTTGGCAATCATTGCGTCGCGCTGTGTGGCGCTGCTGCCGAACGGCACGAGGTCGTCATCGTGAAACGTCACACCCCACGCGCCGATCTCTGCGAGTTTGTCGACGATGTGCAGCGGGTCGAGTGCCGGCCGCGTCGGGTCGCCGAACGGGTCACGCGCCTGCCAACCAACAGTCCACATGCCGAACGAAAAGTGGTCGGTAATCATGTGGTCTCCTCTGAAAGTGGGTTTATCGGCGACGGTCGTAGCCGTGGGTGTTAATCATCTTGGCAGCCATCGTGTAGTCGGCGTGCGGAGCGACACCGTGTCCTTCGACGATGCGGTTGAACAAGTTGAAGGCGGCACACACTGCAATCGCATCTTTCAGTTCTTCTTCGGAGAACCCGGCCGAATGCACCGCTTGTTTGTCGGCTTCACAAATAGTGCTCGGCGCCAGGGTCAGCTTCCTTACGTACGCAAGCAAGGCCGCCAGGCGGTGTTTGTCGATGTTGCCGTGCTCAACGACGGCGAGGTCGTCGGCGCTGGCGCCAAGCGATTTGGCGAACTCGGTGTGCGACCCGCAGCAATACTCACAACCGTTCAACTTGCTCGTGTAGGCAGCAATCACCTCGCGGTCGACGGGTGGCAGATGCGACTGCTCGCGCAGGATCTCCTGGGCAAAGGTCATGAGCATCATGTATTTGTGCGGCCGCTCTGCCATCACTGCCCCGATTCCTTCGGGGGTGCCGCGCAGGCTCTCAAAACGGGGTCGGTCATGGGTCGTCACGAGTGGCTGGTCCTTCCTTGAGGTCGGGGGGGGTGCGCCCTCAAGTTACTTGTCAAGATCAGTCCAGGCGGAGTAGTGTGTGACGCGCGTCCCACCATCCGGGTGAGACCACTATCCATGGGGGAGAAACCATGAAAATGCGAAAGTTCGCAGCCGTAGTAGCGGCCGGAGCCCTGCTCCTTGCTGCCTGCGGTGGCGATGATGAGTCGGCAACCACCGACACCGAAGCACCTGCCGAAGAAGCGGCAACCGAAGAAGCGGCCGCTGAAGGCTGCATCGTCGGCGTCTCCTGGAACAACTATCAGGAAGAGCGCTGGGCGAAGTGGGACGAGCCCGCAATCAAGGCTGCTATTGAAGCCGGTGGCGGTACCTACATTTCGAACGACGCCAAGTCGTCAGCAGAGACGCAGGCCAGCAACTTGGAGAACCTCATCTCGCAGGGTGCACAAGTGCTCATCGTTCTCGCTCAAGACGGAACGGCCATTAAGCCGGCCGTCGCAAGCGCGATCGGTGCAGGCGTGCCAGTCGTCGCCTACGACCGTTTGATCGAAGACCCGCAGGCGCTGTACATCACCTTTGACAACAAAGGTGTCGGACGCCTCGAGGCCGAAGAGATCTTCAAGCGCGTACCAAAGGGTCGCTACGTCATCATCAAGGGTTCTTCGACTGACGCCAACGCGGACTTCCTCCGCGAGGGCTTCGAAGAAGTCATCGGTGCAGCGGTCACGGCTGGCGACATTGAAATCGTCTCTGAGACCTACACCGACAACTGGGATCCGGCAAACGCTCAGGCCACCATGGAGCAGGTGCTCTCGGCCGAAAGCAACAAGATTGATGCCGTACTCACCCAGAACGACGGCATGGCCGGTGGCGCAATCGCCGCTCTGGCTGCTCAGGGCCTCGCCGGCAAAGTGCCGGTGTCTGGTCAGGACGCCGAACAGGCCGCGCTGAACCGCGTTGCCCTCGGCACGCAGTCGCTGACGGTGTGGAAAGACGCACGCGAACTCGGCAAGTCTGCTGGTGAGTCGGCTCTCGCGCTCTGCGCGAATGCAGACGCCTCCGCTGTTGCTGGCGCCTCGCCGTTCACCACGCCTGGTGGCAATGAGATCTCCTCGATCTTCCTTGTTCCGAAGCCGATCACTCAGGACAACCTGAACGAAGTGATCGACGCCGGCTGGACCGATCAGGCCACGCTCTGCCAAGGTGTCACTGCAGGATCGGTGGCTGCCTGCCCGTGACCGGGCAGCGTTGTCACTGACACGCGACGTGCCCTCCGTCCCGCAAGGGGCGGAGGGCACGTTTCATTTACGGCTACTTTTTGAATCGGGTACGAGGGGCAGAGAGTATGAGCGACACTCGCGCGGCTGAGTCGACTGCAACGCCAGCGACCTCGCGTCGTGACTGGCGAGCGGTACTTGCTTCCACCGAAATTGACACACGTCTGGCGGGAATGATTGCCGCACTCATCGTGATCTGGGTGGGTTTCCACGTGCTCTCAGACGGCGCGTTCCTTACCTCGCGCAATCTCTGGAACCTCTCGGTGCAGAGTGCATCAATTGCCATCATGGCGACGGGCATGGTGCTGATCATCGTGTCGCGCAATATTGACTTGTCGGTTGGCTCATTGCTCGGCTTCCTCGGCTACGTGATGGCGGTCGCGCAGGCGCGCTGGATTCCTGAACAACTCGGGCTCGGTTTCGACCAGCCGTATACCTGGGCGATTGCCCTCGCGATCGGCATCGTTCTCGGCGCCGCCATCGGTGCGGTGCAAGGTGCAGTCGTCGCTTACGGCGGGGTGCCGGCCTTCATCGTCACACTCGGTGGTTTCTTGGTCTGGCGCGGAATGATCTTTCGCATGGGCGAGCAGGGTCAAACCATCTCGCCTCTCGACACCAACTTCCAACTGCTCGGTGGCGGGCCAAACGGGTCACTGGGTGCGGGTCGCAGTTGGATTCTCGCGGTGCTCGGCTGTGTCGGCGCCGTGTTCAGCGTGTGGTTGGCGCGTCGTCGCCGCCAGCGCTACGACCTCGGAGTGCGGCCGCTGACGTTCGACATCGGCTTTGCCGCCATCGCCTGTTTGGTGATTTTGCTCGGTGTCTGGCTCATCGCAATTGGATACGAGTCACCCATCACGGGTGATCCGACAGGTGTGGCGAATCCCGTGGTCATCCTGATTCTGGTTACGGTCGTCGTCACGTATCTTGCTCGCCGCCGCCGTTTCGGTCGGTATGTCTACGCCATTGGCGGCAACCCAGAAGCCGCCGAACTCGGTGGCATCAATACACGACGCACGATCATGATGACGTTCGTCTTGATGGGGGTCTTGTGCGCAGTTGCCGCCGCAGTGCAGACCGCTCGACTGAATGCGGCGGTCACCAACCTCGGCATTCAGAACGAGCTCGACGTGATTTCGGCCGCAGTGATCGGTGGAACATCGTTTGCTGGCGGCATTGGAACCATCTCAGGCGCAGTACTCGGCGCAGTAGTCATGCAGTCGTTGCGTTCGGGCATGGTGCTGTTGCGCATCGACTCGCCATCGCAAGACATCGTCGTCGGCATCGTCTTGGTGACAGCTGTGTCAATCGACTCTGCGCTTCGCTTGAATCGCCGTCGCACGGCGCTGATTTCGCTGTTGGTGGGCTTGGTGCTCGCCGCATTCATCATCCAGACCGGGCGTCAATAGGAGAGGTGCACCGATGACTACGCAAGCCCCAAGCCGCACACCGCTCGTGACGATGCGAGACATTCACGTGTCATTCGGCGGTCTGCGCGCCGTCGATGGCGTGACCATTGATCTGTATCCGGGTGAGGTCGTCGCTCTCGTGGGCGGAAACGGTGCCGGCAAGTCGACGCTGATGCACACGCTGGCTGGCGCACACCCTGCCGACTCGGGCGAGATCGTCGTCAATGGTCAGGTAGTGAGCATTACCAACCCGCGCGATGCCCGAACCCACGGCATCGAAGTGATCTATCAGCGCCTGGCTCTCGCCGACAACATTGATGCAGCAGCCAACGTGTTTCTTGGCCGTGAGCTACGCACTCGTGCCGGCGCCCTTGACGATTCCGCGATGGCATCTGCAACCCGCGACGTGATGAAGCGCTTGAACCCGCGCTTCAAGAATCTGAGCACTGCGGTGCGATCGCTTTCAGGTGGGCAACGCCAATCAGTGGCTATTGCGCGAGCGGTGCATTTCAACGCCAAGATCCTGATCATGGATGAGCCAACGGCTGCACTCGGACCAGCGGAGACCGAGCAGGTGCGTGAACTGATTGCCCAACTCAAGTCAGAGGGCATCGGCATCTTTCTCATCAGCCACGACATTCACGACGTCTTTGATTTGGCTGATCGCATCAGCGTGATGATGCAAGGTCGACTTGTCGGCACCGTCGAGAAGAGCAAAGTCACCAAAGACGAGGTGCTTGCGATGATTATTCTCGGCAAGACGCCGGCGGGTGCCAACTAGTCGCGAGTCATTCCTAGTCGCGAGTCAGTCGCCCGCGAACCTGTCACGGGCTGGTTGCCAACGAACAGGAGTCGCCCCACGTTGCAGGTCGTAGAACGAATTCGTGTCGACGGCCTGCCACTCACCTGGTGCAGCACCGGGGAAGGTCACCCGAATCTCCGCGGTCGACGAATTCCCAACACCAAAGTGGATCCAACCCATCTCACCACTGGCGTGACCGCCGCCGACGGTGTGTTCACGCGTGATGATCTCGTCAGTCGTGCGCACTTCAACGAAGGCACCGACTGCGCTGGTGTTTGGTGCTGGCTGGCGCAGCCTCACGGCCAGCCAACGCCCCATCGTTCGTGGTGAGTCACTCGTGCCGTTGCCGACGTTGCGTCGCACTTCCACCTGTACCCGGCGATTGACGACTACGAGGTCGAGCAGGCCGTCGAGGTTGAGATCAACGAGTGCTGCGCCGCGCGAGCGCGCATCGTTGGCGATACCCGATTCGCTACCCCGCTCGACGAACGTGCCGTCAGCAGTGCCGAGCAGCAGATTGTTGGGGTCATTTGCCGCGTAGTCGATTTGACCCTCGACGTTGCCCTTGGCCACAAAGAGGTCAATGAAGCCGTCGTTGTTCACGTCGTCAAACTCGGGGTGCCACGCTGTCGACGGCAAGATGTCGCCGCCGACATACGGTCGGTGAGCGGTCACGCCACGCGCCAGAGCGATATCGCGGTACGTCGGCTCGTTGACACCAGGCTCGAGTGTCTGCAGTTTGTTGTCTGACTGGCTCGTGAGATAGATCTCTGGCTTGCCGTCACCGGTGAGGTCGTGGCTGGCGATGCCCATTCCCCAAATCACGAGGTCACGCCAGCCATCGGCCGCTCGGTATTCATAGGGTGGCTCACCGGCACGAATGCGCCACAACTGCTCGCGCGCCTCTCGGTCGTAGTTGCGATCGTTGCTCACCCGTAGGTCGACTCGGCCATCGCGATTCCAGTCGGAAAAGAGCACCGACAACGTGCAATGCCCCGGCAACTCAACCGCCGCTGAATATACGGCACCGGTTGGTCGCCACAGCTTGTTGGTTCCACACTTATAGGTGTCTGGCACGAGATAACTGCCGAACACCATCGTGGGAAGTTGATTTCCTGTCTCCCACGTGGCAGAGAACGAGACCGTCCAGTCGGCATCGGGATCAATGCCAACCTTCTCGGTCACGTCGTCAAACTCGCAGTTACCGAGTCCACCCAAGATGGCATTGCCACCACGACGCAGCACTGCAAGATCGAGAAGACCGTCATTGTCGACATCAAGCGGATACGCACCCGTCACGAGAGTGAGATCGGTGACCGACGAAGGCTTGACGACGAAGCGCAAGGCACCGCCGACAGTGCTCTCGTTCACGTACAGAGCCGCCGGGCGCTCACCGCCAGCGAAATAGAGATCGGGGAATCCGTCGTCGTTGCAGTCAAATGTTGCGACACCACCACCTACGAAAAATGGAAACTCTCCGTCGTATGCATGGGTGATTCCCGCCGCGGCGGTCTCATCTAAATAGATGGGAGTCGCGGGACCTCCGTCGTTGGATGTGCGTGACCAGAGCAACGCCAATGCACCGAGCACGATGACGGCCATGCTGACGATGAGCGCTCGCCGCCGCATGGTCGTGGGCAGTGTCAGAGTTTGGCGGCGATCACGCCGCGTCAGGCACTGGTAGCTCGGCAACGATGAGCCACCGGGCACCGGTGGCTCGGCGTAACGCCCACATCGTTCGCAATGGCTCTGAAGTGCGAGAGACAACGGTGCCGTTGGTGTCGCGAACTTCGGTCGTCACGGTGCCGGTCGCAATCATTCCGAGGCTCAGGCCGTCTTGTCGACCGAAGGGAACCAGCAGGGTGACCCGAACGTCATCAAACGCGTGGAAGTGGAGTGTGGTGAGACCGCTTCGCTCGGCGTTGCTGAGGCGCTCACGCATCGCGTCGAGTCGGTCGCCGTGTGCCACCGCGTCAAGCAATGCCGCGTCGCGCTCGACTAGGGCCTGATTCTCGAGGGCGAGGTTCTCGGCGAGAGTCAACACGATGGTGCGTGCTCCATCGACGCTGATTTCGTGATTCCAGTTGACCACAGCATCATCGACGCTGATGTTCGGAAACGTTGCCGGGTCGATGCGTGTAGCGAGGCGGCCCATCAGATTCTCGGGCTCGCTGGCGAGAATTCCCTGCGCTGACTGAGCACCAAAGGCGAGTGCGCCGACCACGAGCACTGTGGCCAGCGTGATTCCCCCCGTGCGCTTGACCAGCGTGGTGACTGGGGCAGCGGCGGCGGTGCCATTCAGTGCTCGACGAATGAAGACACCCAAACGGTCGTCTTCAGCACCAGCAGTCGGCACCATGTGCTCGACCAACGGGCGCACTGCGGTCATCAGCGTGAGGCCGGCGAGCAACGCAACCTTTGCACCAAACTCGGTCTCTTGTGGTGCCATCAGCATGACGCAGACAACGCCGACGAGTGCGCCAAAGACGATGCGACCCACTCGACCCTGGGGCACGGTGCGTGGGTCGGTAATCATGAAGTAGGTAAAGATGAAAATCTCTGGCGAGGTAATCAGCGTCAACCACATGTTCGTGCCGCACACGGGGGCAAAAGCCCAACGCGCCGTGAAGCACTGACCCGAAGCAGCGTTGATTGCGGTGCCGGCCGTCAACACCAGCCAGAACGAGATCACCGTCGTCAACAAACCAAGCCGGTTGGTGATGAGCGAACCACCAACGAGAATCACAAGATAGGCGATGACCATGGCTGGGTTTGAGAGCGGCGCCCACCAAAAGTCGAGTGGCTCAACTCTGCTGCTGCCGAGCACGATGAAGGCAATGACGAGGCCGACGTTCGATGGGTTGAACACATGCGAGCCATTGCGTCGCACGATGAACTTCGTCAACAGAGAGAATGCAGCAATGCCTGAGAACATCCACCACTGGTGGAAGCTCCAGTGGTCACCGACAGGTGTGCTGGGCACCCGCAAGATCAATGCGATGCCACTGCCGGTGAGCATTGCGCTCGCTGGCCAGACGAATGCACGCTTCTCGCGGAAGGTGATCGCCACCTGCAAGGCGAAGCACGTGAGTATTGCCGAGAGAATCTGCGGCACGCTGACGTGAAAGCCGAGACCAACTTGTCCCAAGGTGTGCAAAGTGATGACGACACCCGCGACGTGCAGTCGCGAGTCGCGAAGGCGAGGTAAGACGAGCGGGTAGACCTGCGAACCGATGCGCACCGAACGACCTGCAACCAGGCTCGGGGCGGCCATTACTGGCGCCATGGTTTCCCCCACGCCAAAAGAGTAGTGGCGCGAATCCTGGTTCTGGCAAGGCCTGCTGACGAATCAGGAATACGCTTCAAGCACGGCGCGTGTTGCGCGGGTGATGCACTCGGTCGTGTTGGCAAACGCGTCGTTGCCGAACTGTTCGACGAGGCTGACGGTATGTAATTCGAGTTGTGCCGCTGGTTCGCGCGCTGACGGGTCGAGTGCACCGCACAGTGCGGTGGCGGGTAGGTAAAGAGGGGCGGCGCCCGGTGTAGTTGCGTCGTGAAGCATCGCTCGACGCTCGGCGGCATACCGCGCCACTTCACCCACTACTTTGCCGGTGAAGCTCGTGGCGTCAAGGCGTCCTTCACCGGTGATGACAAGGTCACAGTCGGCGAGTGCCGCAGGAAAACCAACTTCGTTCGCCACGAGATCGAAGCCGGGCACGAGTCGTGCGCCGAGTGCGGCGAGCCCGCCCGCGAGACCGCCGGCTGCACCACCACCAGGCACGACGCGCACCTCGACGCCGAATCGCGCGAGATAATGGTCGGCTGCACCGTTGAGTCGTGCCGTTAAGAACTGAACCTGCTGAGCAGATGCACCCTTCTGCGGTGCGAACGTTGCAGCAGCGTCGACGAACATCGTGTGCACATCGCATGCCACCACGAAGTCGACGTCACGCAAGCGATCAGGTTGTGTAATCGCCTGCACGGCACCAAGACCGCCGTCGGTCGTCGCTGATCCACCGACACCCACGATGATTCGTCGCGCACCCAGTGCGAGGGCCTCGTTGATGAGTTGACCGGTGCCAACGGTCGACGCGAGCACCGCATCGTTGCCTGCCGCACCACCGACGAGCTGCAAACCTGACGCCTGTGCCATCTCGATAACGGCAGTGTCGTCGTGCAGACGCCACTGCGCCGTCGCGGGCAGGCCGAGTGGGCCTTCGACCTGCGAGGTGCGGTTTGGTCCGCCGAGCACTTGCAGCGTGCCTTCGCCACCATCGGCCAACGGCATCTCGACGCAGTCAATGCCGAGCGTCTGGCATGCGGCAGCGATGGCCCGCGCTGCTTCAGCAGCCGTTGCGGTACCACGAAACTTGTCGACTGCCGCGAGTACCCGCATGGGTTCTAGTGTGGCGGAACATGAGCACTCCACTTGAACTCGACGCCACCGCACAAGCACAACTCGTTGCCTCGAAACAGATTTCGGCAACCGAGCTGATCGATTTAGCAATCGCCGCCGTCGGCAAAGTGAACCCACAACTCAACGCCGTGATTCATCCGCGCTTCGAGCGGGCACGTGACGAAGCCAAGAAGAGCAGAAGCGGTGCGTTTGCTGGTGTTCCGATCGTGGTGAAAGACCTCAACTGTCAAATCAAGGGCGAGCCGTATCACCTCGGCACGCGCTTTTTGAAGAATCGCAAGTTCGTGGCCACCGAAGATTCGTACCTCTACGAACGACTCTGTCGCGCTGGGTTCATAACGATTGGTCGCACCAACGTGCCAGAGTTTGGTAGCACCATCACCACCGAGCCGCTGGCGTATGGACCCGCACGAAACCCGTGGAACACCGAACACTCGACGGGCGGCAGCAGCGGCGGTTCTGCCGCCACTGTTGCCGCGGGTTGCGTGGCGGTCGCGCACGCCAACGACGGCGGTGGATCAATTCGCATTCCGGCCAGCGAATGCGGCCTCGTTGGCTTGAAGCCGAGCAAGGGTCGCGTCAGTCTCGGACCAGCACTCGGCGAAAGTTGGATCGGTGGCGTCGTCGAAGGCTGTGTCACACGGTCGGTGCGTGACACCGCCGCAGTGATGGATGCCATCGGCGGATACGAACCTGGTGACCCGAACACGCCACCACCACCGGTGCGCTCTTACGCGAGTGAAGTGGGCGCGCCGGTCGGCAAGTTGCGCATTGGTCTGTTGTCGGGTGCTCTGTTGCCCGGTGGTCTCGATCACGCTGAGGCGCGCGCCAGTGTCACCGCAACAGGCAAGTTGTTGGAATCTCTCGGCCACCACGTCGAGGTCACGCATCCGGTGGCGTTGAATGATGCCGACTTCGGTGACATGTTCTTGGCGATCGTCATCGCCCATATCGCCAATGATGTTGCAGCACTCGAGAAGCAATTCGGCGTTTCGCTCTCGACCGACGACATCGAGCCGGGCAATCATCTGATGGCGCAGTTTGGCAACGTGACCAACGTGGTTGCTTACCTCACAGCCGTCGGCTGGATGCACGCGTGGACACGCAAGGTCGTGTCGTGGTGGTTGCCGCGCGACAGCTCACAAGGCTTCGACGTGCTTGTCACACCGACGCTGGCTGGCCCACCGCCAAAGATTGGTGCGCTCTCAGGTGATGACTCCACCGATCGCATTCGCGAAATCATGCAATACACCGCGCAGTTCAACATGACTGGCCAACCAGCCATCAGCCTGCCGTTGCACATGAGTGCTGACGGCCTACCGATGGGTGTGCAATTCGTCGGTGCGCCGTATCGCGAAGATTTGCTGTTGCGCTTAGCGGCACAACTTGAGACTGCGGCGCCGTGGTCGCAGCGCCGACCCGCAGTTCATGCGTGACGAATCTGGTCTGGTGGTTACTCGCCACCGCTGAGGCGGCGGCACTCATAGCGGTGGCGCCACGACTGTGGCGTGCCGCCCGGGGTGCACAACGACTGGTCGCAGGCGGTGACGACGACGCTGTCGTCATCAGCGTTGTGATACCTGCTCGCGACGAGGCAGCGAGACTCGCAGAGTGCTTGTCGCCGCTGCGCGACGCACCAGGCGTGCTTGAGGTGATTGTCGTCGATGATGAGTCGACCGATGCAACCGCCGCGATCGCCGAACAACACGGTGCACTCGTCGTGCGCGGCGCAGCGCTGCCACCTGGGTGGGTGGGTAAGGCATGGGCACTACAGCAAGGCCTCGCCGCCGCCCGTGGCGACGTGGTGGTCACACTCGATGCCGACGCGCGACCCACGGCACAGCTGCCGAATGCGATTCGTAGAGCGCTTATGCAGAGTGGTGCGCACTTCGCGACGGTGGCACCGCGCTTTCGATGCCGCAGCCACCTCGGTCGCTGGTTGCATGCCGCGATGCTGACGTCGCTCGTCTATCGACACGGTGCCGGTGCTCGGGTCGCGCGTCGAGATGCGGTCGCTAACGGTCAGTGCATGGTGTTTCGTCGCATCGATGCGTTGCGCGATGAGTGGTTCACCGCCGTGCGATCATCGACGATTGAAGATGTCGCCCTCGTTCGTTGGTTGGTGTCGAGCGGCAAGCGGGTCGAGATGTTCGATGGTCGCGACCTGCTGGTGGTTGAAATGTTCGAATCGTTCAGTGACACGTGGCGCGGCTGGGGTCGCTCGCTCGCGCTCAACTCGGTGGAATCTCCCCGACGGCAGCTGTCTGGGTTGGCAACGAGTGCTCTCACGCTCGTGATGCCACTGTGGCTGGCGATGGTCGCGCTCGTTATGCGACCAGAGGCAACTGCGCCATCGTCGATCACGCCGTCGGTTGCGGTTCTGAGTGTGGTGACGCTGATGCTCGTCGCTCTTCGCATCGGCACGCTCGTTGGTACGCGCCGAGCGTATGAAGCTGGCGGCCTCGGTTATTGGTTGTCGCCGTTTGCCGATCTACTCGCGTGGGTCGTCGTCGCTCGCGGCACGTTTGCTCCATCGCGTCAGTGGCGCGGCCGCACGTATTGATCGGGCCGCACGTAGTGACGCGAACCTGTCGGCGATGGTCTTGTCGCTGGCCATCACGAAGCGCACGCCGATGATGCTCATCAGCACACCAGTCGCAGCAGTTCGCCATGGACCATCTTGGTACCACTGCGCAAAGGGAAACAACACCACGCCAATGCGCACCGCGTGACTGAACTCGCGTGTCGCCGCCCAAAACAACAACACCATCACGACGGCGAAGCCTGCGGGCAGCGGGCTGAGCACGATTGCTGCACCCACCCAGGCGAGCACGCTGCGACCTCCACGGAACCGGGCAAAGATCGGCCACGCGTGACCAATCATCGCACCGCCGGCCGCGAGATACCACACACGCCAGTCGGTCGACATCGACTGAGCAGCCAGCACGCTGATGATTCCCTTTGCAAGGTCACCGACAAAGATCGTGAGTGACGCGTTGCGCGGCAAGACCGTGCGCGAATTCCAGAAGCCTGGGTTGTGGTCACCGACATCGCGCAGATCGGGCCCGCCGTAGCGCCGCGATACGAAGTCGGCTACGGGTAACGAGCCGAGCAGATATCCGATGAGCACGGCGAGCAAGGCCTCAATCACGCAGACACACTGTAAGGCAGGTATGGCCGCAGTCGCGACGTTTCATCTCTTTCGTTGGCGCAACTACATCGGAATGCTGACTGCGCTGGCGTTCGACCGCGTGCGCTATCGACGAAGCGGCGAGCTGCTCTTCGTGCGGGTGTTGGGCACGGGCAAAGGTGCGAGCACCGCACCGGGCACAGAATGGGGGCGCACCGCATTGTTCTGTGTGTGGCAGAGCGAATCGGCTGCCGACGACTTCATTCGCACCCAACAACGGCGCGCCGGTTTGCGCGAGTCGTGGCACGTCAAGTTGCGGGGCGCTGGCGGTCACGGCTCGTGGCGCGGTGTTGATGTGCCCAATCTGCTGCAGCGAGATCAGAGCGACTCGTCGGGTGATAGCGCGACCCAGTCAGCTGGCGATACCGACACACCGCTCGCCATCATCACGCGCGCCGATGTGCGACCCCGAGCATGGCGCACATTCAGCGCAGCCGCGCGAGTGGTCGATCAAGAACTGCACGCATCAGATGGTCTCGTGGCAGTGGTCGGCATCGGTGAAGCGCCGATCTTGCGGCTCGGCACGTTCAGCGTTTGGCGCAACCGAGATGCGATGAGCAGTTTTGCCAATCATCGGCCAGACCATGTGGCAGTGGTACGACGTACTCGGACCGAGCAGTGGTACGGCGAAGAGATGTTCGCGCGGTTTATTCCCTATTGGTCGACAGGAACGTGGGATGCCCGAGATCCACTGCGCACGTCCTGAGCGGGAAGCGATCGGTTGCGCATGGTGAGCGAGGGCAGCAACATTCCGTAAGGCTCGTTGTTGGCCTGATGGTGGGCGCGATGGGCGAGGGTGAGTGAACGAGTCCAGTGTGTATCAATGCGTTTCATCC
>Ga0214923_10005774_pt1 | contig 14204 bp, 14 predicted proteins | sample LL1510_MetaG_FD_177993 | JGI IMG/M metagenome (GOLD analysis project Ga0214923, IMG submission 177993) | Freshwater microbial communities from Lake Lanier, Atlanta, Georgia, United States - LL-1510 | ecosystem: Environmental > Aquatic > Freshwater > Lake | place: USA: Georgia | collected... | reverse complement strand
CAAGCTCGGAGTGAAGAACAAGCGGCTTTCGGCCGGATGGGACGAAGACTACCTGCTCAAAGTCCTTGTCAGCTCATGACATATGGTGCAATCGCCCTGATCCTGAACCTCGAGGCGATCGACGCTGGCCTGCCCGCGGCCAAGCAGGGCCAGAGCATCTTCGATTGGCTCGACGGCAAGCGGGAGGTCGAGGGCGACACGTCGCGCGGGGCCGATGTCTACCACTGGCGTTTCGGCCCCCGGAGCACCACGCGGCGCAACGTCGAGAGCTATGTGTGGGCGTGGAGCCGGCCGCAGGACATTCCCTGGGGCGGGCAGGTGCAGGACGGGGGCGGCGTGCTCGGCTTCAGCTACTACGACGTCATGGCCAGGCTCGACGTGAACGGCCCGGACGATGCCTGGCACCGGCTCGAGCAGATCACGGCCTGGTTCCGCGAGGTGCAGGCCGAAGGGGGCTACCGATCGTATTACGCGAAGCCCGGCCGCGGCACGCTGCAGGGCAGCGGCCCGGCCGGCGGCCTCGGCTTCGATCAGGAGTTCCTCGAGAGCGTGCTCGTGCCGCAGGTGATGCTCTACGGGTTTCTGGGGTTCAGGCCCACTCCCGGAGGCTTCGAGATCCGTCCCCGGCTGCCGCAGGCCTGGCCCTCGCTCACGGTCACGGGCATCCACCTCCACGACCGCGTGATCGACGTCACTGTCGAGCAGGGCGGCGCCGTGCGAATCAACGACGTGACCCCGCGCTGACTGCTACGGGCTGCTTGTCTCGAGCGACTTGGCTTTCTTGGCGGCCTTCCGCGTGGACTTCGCGACAGGCTCCGCGTAGACGCTCCACTCGTGGTGGCGCCGGGGAGTCTGCGTGGTCGCTGCCACCTCCCGGTATTCACGCGGCTGGCATTGAAGCACGTCGCGGGCCATGTCGGTCCACTGCTTCACCATCCTGGCCACGATGTCGGGATGCTCGGCGGCGAGGTCGTGCAATTCGGTGCGATCCTCGGCGATGTCGTAGAGCTCCCACGGCTCGCTCCGGAAGCTGACGAGCTTCCAGTCGCCGTCGCGGAGACCGCGATCAGCCGCAAAGACAAGATGGATCGGCGGCCGCGGCCCCATGTCGCCGCCCTCGAGCAGCGGCACGAGCGACACGCCCGCCAGCGGCTGGAAATCCCGCGGGGGAGGGGGTCACTTGACAGCCTTGCCCGTTGTCGTACAATGCACAAATGTCCACCTTTAGGAGGCATCGGAATGACTGTTGAGATGCTCCGGGAGTTCATTCGTCGTGAGCCGTTCGAGCCGTTCGTCATTTGCCTCTCGAATGGCGAGGTGCACGAGGTGCTCCATCCGGAGTGCGTGGCGCTCACCAAGACGAAGGTGGTCGTCACCTACCCCGAGGAAGACCGCGTCGTTCACTGCGGCCTGATTCACGTCAACTCGGTCGAGGCGCTCCAGCGGGCATGACGCAAGGCGGCCAAGGGCGCCGCCGGATCCCCAAGGCCCGCCACCGCTCCTAGCAGCCGCCGGCACCAGCCGCACACGCCCCGCCACGAGCGCAGCCTCCGACACCACCACGATATCTGGCTCGACGGAAAGATCCGCCACTGTCGACGACACTCTCGTCTCGCCCGTGAAGAGGTGCATGCTGCGAAGCTTCGCCAGCGACCAGAGCCGGGCCACGATCGCGGATTTCAGCGTGCCATGCGTGAAGATGTCTCCCGGTGACATGTCGACCTCGATGCAGGATTCCACCCAGTCGATCCGCCCGGCTTCGGGAAAAGCAGGCGATCCCGCCCAGCGGCGGAAGGCCTCGAGCGAGCCAACGTCGCCCGGGATCTGGCACTGTTCGGCAACAAGCACTGTGGCCATGGGAGTCAGAGTGGGTTCAGGTCAATCGCGGCCAATCTTCGGCAACACCCGGATGATATACGCATGTACCCGTCGTGTCAACCTGCCGGAGGCACCGTGGTCCGCTGGATCGCCGGCCGCGTCAGCGGCCCAGCTTCCTCGACGGATCCAGCACGTCGATGAACGGAAACCGCTTCAAGTCCGTGTCGTTGGTGTAAATAGCCCGCGCGACGTGCAGGTGGCGCTCCGTCTCCACGAGCATGCCGAACCCTGGAGACGCGAAGACGGCCTCCAGGAACGACCAGGCATCACGGGCCACAAACGGTCGGCGAAAGATTGCGGGATGGGTGGTCACGCGCAGAAACTCGTAGACGATCCCCCAGGTCAGATACCACGGCGCCGATTGGCTTCGGCAACGCGCCACAAGGGCCCGGCAGGCACGATGCTCTGCTGCATCCCGATCGGCCGCATAGATGAGCACGTTCGTATCGACGACGAACATGCTACCGGCCCATCGCGTCGGGGAGGGCGTTGCGGTTGGAGATGTCGATGCGGCTGCCGCCGCTGGAGAAAGACGGCAGGGGCGGCAATTTCGCGACGGGCTTGGCCCGGCCGAGCGCCTGCCGCAGGGCCGACTCGACCAGCTCCGACATGGTCTGCCCGCGCCTGGCCGCCTCCCGCTCGGACGCCGAGCCGGAGCGTGGCATCGGCGGGGCACGAAGCTGCCGCATCCGCACTTCATTGAACAGCTCGGCCGCCGTGAAATGCACGTACGGCCCGAGAATCGGGGCGTTTTTCGACAAATGGTACGGCCTCGTGTACAAAACCGGGCAGCGGGTCGCTGCTGATCGCAGATTTGCACGAGACGGGAACCATGCCGTTCATCATCCGCCTTGCGGCCCTCTGCTCGATCTGGGCCGCCGCCGTGTCGGCCGCCGCGCCCCCGCTTCGCGTCGGCATGGAACTCTCCTATCCGCCCTTCGAGATGACCGATCCCCAGGGCCGCCCGACGGGCGTGAGCGTGCGGCTCGCCGAGGCGCTCGGCAGGCACCTCGGCCGCGAGGTCGTGATCGAAAACATCTCCTTCGACGGCCTCATCCCGGCGCTCAAGACCAGCCGCATCGACTGCATCATCTCGTCGCTCACAGCCACGCCCGAGCGGGCCCGGGCGATCGCCTTTTCAGAACCCTACATGAAGATCGGCCTGGCACTCCTCGTCGGCACCGCCTCGCCGGTGCGGTCGGCCGCCGACCTCGACGCCCCGGGCCGCGTCGTCGCGGTGAAGAAAGGCACCACCGGGCACACGTTCGCCACGACGACACTTCACAATGCGAAAATCCTCGTGCTCGACAAGGAGAGCGCGGCCGTGATGGAGGTGGCTCAGGGGAAGGCCGACGCCTTCATCTACGACGCGCTCTCGGTGTTTCGCAACCAGCGGCGGCATCCCGAGACCACCCACGCGGTCCTGCAGCCCTTCCGCGAGGAGACGTGGGCGATCGGCCTCCGGCCGGGTGACGACGGCCTGCGCGGGCAGGTGAACGGGTTTCTCGAAGCATTTCGCGCGGCGGGCGGCTTCGCGCAGCTCGGCGATGAGTTCCTCCCCGAGGAGAAGCGGGCCTTCAAGGAACAGGGCTTGCCGTTCTCTTTTTAAAAAGAGTGGGGCAAGCGTCTGGCTCGCCTTCTTCGGCAACCGGGACGGTTGCCCGACGTTGCCGCTAGACTGATTGCATGCCCCGCTGGCTCGCTCATCTCGTCGTCGTGGCCGTGTTCGCGGCGGTCGTGGCGGCGGCGTTCGCCCGGGTGCACTACGCCTGGAACTGGGCCGGCGTCTGGGAATATCGCCAGAAGTTCGTGCAGGGGTGGCTGACGACCGTGGCGCTCAGCCTCGCCGCGCTCGTCGCCAGCATCGTGATCGGCGGCCTGACGGCGCTCGCGCTGGCGTCGCGCCGGCCGCTCGTGGAGGCCGTCGGGCGGGTATACGTGGAGCTCATCCGCGGCACGCCGCTGCTCGTGCAGCTCCTGATCGGGTTCTACGTGATCGCCGGCGCCATCGGGCTGGAAAACCGGTTCGCCGTCGGCGTGCTCGTGCTCGCGCTGTTCAGCGGGGCCTACATGGCGGAGATCTTCCGCGGGGGCCTGGCCGCGATCCCGCAGGCCCAGCGCGACTCGGCCCGCGCGATCGGCCTTTCCCCCTGGCAGACCCTGCGGCTCGTCGTGCTCCCGCAGGCACTGCGGCTCGTGCTGCCGCCCGTCGCGGGCCAGCTCGTGTCGCTGATCAAGGATTCGTCGCTGCTCTCGGTGATCGCGATCTCCGAGTTCACGCTCAACGCCCAGGAGGTCAACGCCTTCACCTACTCGACGCTCGAGAGCTACCTGCCGCTCGCGGCCGGTTACCTCCTCCTCACGCTCCCGCTCTCGGCCCTCGCCCACTGGCTCGAGAGCCGCGTCCGCTTCGAAGCATCCTGAGGCCGCCATGCGTCTCGAAGTCCACGACCTCGTGCAGCGGTTCGACGGCACGACTGTGCTCGACCGGCTCGCGCTCACCACGGGCGAAATCCAGGCCCTCGTGCTCGTGGGGCCGTCGGGCGGTGGCAAATCGACGCTGCTGCGGATCCTCGCCGGCCTCGACGTGCCTGTGGCCGGCAGCGTGGCCTTCGACGGCCAGCCCCTGCCCCGCGACGAGACTGCGCTCCGCGCCTACCGCCGCACCGTGGGCACCGTATTCCAGGCCTACAACCTGTTTCCTCACCTTTCGGCACTCGACAACCTCCTGCTCCCGCTCGTGCACGTGCACGGCCTCTCGCCCGCCGCGGCCCGCGACCGGGTGCGCGAGCCGCTCGAGCGATTCCAGCTCGCGGCCCACGCCCACAAGCGGCCGGCCGAGCTCTCCGGCGGCCAGAAGCAGCGGATCGCGATCCTCCGCGCGCTCGTCGTGCAGCCGCGCCGCCTGTTTCTCGACGAGCCGACGTCGGCCCTCGATCCCGAGATGACGGCCGAGGTGCTGGAGATGATCGGCGAGCTCAAGGCGCAGGGCACGCAGTTCGTGCTCGTGACCCACGAGATGGGCTTCGCCCGCCGGGTGGCCGACGAGCTGGCGTTCGTCGGCGACGGCCGCGTGCTCGCCCACGGCGCCGCGGCGGAGATCCTCGACCGCTGCTCCATCCCCCGCGTCCGCGATTTCTTCGGGAGAATCCTCGCATGAGCCGGGCCGTGAACGCGTTTTTGGGATCGCTCGTGGCCGACGCCATGGCGATGCCGGTGCACTGGTATTACGACCAGCGGGCCCTGCTTCGCGACTATCCCGAGTTTGCCACGCCCGATCCCGGCTACGTCGCCCCGCGCAGCCCCCACGCCGACAGCATCCTCTGGCGGTCGAGCTACACGCCGCTCAACGAGAAGGGCGACATCCTGCGCGAGCAGGCGGAGTTTTGGGGCAGGCGCGGCGTCCACTACCACCAGTTCCTCGGCGCCGGCGAGAACACGCTCAACTTTCAGCTCGCCCTCGAGCTCGCAGCCCTCGTGCGGCGCGACCGCGGCTACGATGCCGAGGCCTGGCTCGACCGCTACGTGGCCTTCATGCTCACGCCTGGAAAACACCGCGACACCTATGTCGAGGAGTATCACCGGCACTTCTTCACGAACTTCGCCGGCGGCCGCAAGCCGATCAACTGCGGCGTGCGCGACGTGCACATCGGCGGCCTCGTGCCCGTGCCCGCCCTCGTGGCAACGCTCGGCCCCAAGCATCCCGACCTCGCCCGGCTCGTGCGGCTGCACGTGGGGCTGACGCACAAGGACGACGAGGTGCTCGAGGCCGCCGGGATCCTCGCGCGGATGCTCGCCCGCATCTGCTCGGGCGACGACCTGCGGGCCACGATCCTCGAAGAGGCGGCCGATTGGATCTCGGAGGCCAAGGTGCGGCGTTGGGAGCGCGAGCCGGATCACGTCGTGGTGGGCGGCCTGCTCTCCTCGGCCTGCTACATCCCCGACGCCTTCCCGGCGGCGCTGTTTCTCGCCTGGCGGCATGCGGGCGACGTGGCCGGCGGCGTGGCGGCAAACGCCCGCGTCGGCGGCGACAACTGCCACCGCGGTGCCGTCGTCGGCTCGCTCCTCGGGGCGGGCTCACCGATTCCAAACACGCTCCTCGAAGGCCTGGCCTGCCGTGGTAGAGTTGGATTGATTTTCCCCACTGCCCCAGGTAACGCCGACCCATGAACCCGAGCGTCACGCCGTCTCTTCCCGCCGCCGGCCGCGACTACGCCGCCCTCACGGGGCCGCTCGTGCCGACGAAGACGCCGCTCCTCTCGGGCGCCGACGCGGAGGCCAAGCGGGCGGAACTCCGCCGCTACTTCCACGCCACCTGCGAACTCTACGACCGGTTGTTTGCCCTGATCCGCGACGAGGCGTCGTATTACGAGCGGCACGAGCCGCTTCGCCACCCGCTGATCTTTTATTACGGCCACCCGGCCGTGTTCTACGTCAACAAGCTGATCGCCGGCCGGCTGATCCGGGAGCGGATCGACCCGCGGCTGGAGTCGATGTTTGCCGTCGGCGTCGACGAGATGTCGTGGGACGACCTCAACTCGGCGCACTACGACTGGCCGGGGGTGCGGACCGTGCGCGAGTATCGCCGCGATGTGCGGGCCCTGGTCGACGGTTTCATCCAGCGGATGCCGCTCGACCTGCCGATCCGCCCCGACTCTCCCGCGTGGGTGATCCTCATGGGGATCGAGCACGAGCGGATCCACCTCGAGACGTCGAGCGTGATCATGCGGCAGATGCCACTGGCCGAACTGCGACACGGGGCCGACCTCACGGCCGAGGAGCGGCGGCTGTGGCGGGCCTGCCCGAGCCACGGCACGCCGCCGGCGAACGAGTGGCTGCCGGTGCCCGCTTGCACGGTGCGGCTCGGCAAGCCGGCTGCCGACGAGACCTACGGCTGGGACAATGAATACGGCGTCGACGAGGTGGCCCTGCCCGCGTTTCGCGCGGCGCGGCGGCTCGTGTCGAACGCCGAGTTCCTCGCGTTCGTCGACGGCGGCGGCTACCGCGACGAGTCGCTCTGGACCGACGAGGGCCGGGGCTGGCTGCACTACACGCGGGCGGAGCATCCGAGATTTTGGCTGCGGCGCGGCGGCGCCTGGCTGCAGCGGAATCTGCTCGAGGAGGTGTCGCTCCCGTTCGACTGGCCCGTGGAGGTCAACTGCCTCGAGGCCCAGGCCTACTGCGCCTGGCTCGCCCGCGAAACGGGCGAGCATGTTGCGCTCCCCACCGAGGCCCACTGGAAGGCCCTGCGCGAGGGCGTGCCCGGCGACCAGCCCACGTGGTCGGTCGCGCCCGGCAACATCAATCTCGAGCACTTCGCGTCGAGCTGCCCCGTGACGGCGTTTCCGCAGGGGGAGTTCTGCGACGTCGTCGGCAACGTGTGGCAGTGGACGCGCACGCCGATCATGCCCTTCAAGGGCTTCGAGGTGCATCCGCTGTACGACGACTTCTCCGTGCCCACGTTCGACGGCCGCCACAACCTCATCAAGGGCGGCTCGTGGATCTCGACGGGCAACGAGGCCCTCAAGAGCGCCCGCTACGCCTTCCGCCGCCACTTCTTCCAGCACGCGGGCTTCCGCACGATCGTCGAGGAGCCGGGCGGTGCCGCCGTGACGTCGGGCACCCGCCTCTACGAGACGGATCAGCTCGTGACGCAGTATCTCGAATTTCACTATTTTGACGCCGCTTCCGGCGGGTTTGACGCCGCTTCCGGCGGGTTTGACGCCGCTTCCGGCGGGTTTGACGCCGCTTCCGGCCCACTCGGCGTGCCGAATTTTCCGCGGGCCTGCGTGGCGGCGGTGATGCCGCATGTCGCGGAACAGCGGCGCGACCGTTGCCTCGACATCGGCTGCTCGGTGGGCCGCTCCGCGCTCGAATTCGCCCGCTCTTTCGCCCACGTCGATGCGATCGACTTCTCGGCCCGGTTCATCCTGGCGGGCGTGCGGCTGCAGGCCGGCGACGAGGTGCATTACGAGATCCCCACCGAGGGTGAGCTCACCACGTCGCGGGCGATCGCCCTCGACCGGATCGGCCTGGCCGACGTGGCGGGGCGGGTGGCCTTCCTCCAGGGCGACGCCTGCAACCTCAAGGCCATGTTCACCGACTACGACCTCGTGTTCGCCGGCAACCTCATCGACCGCCTCTACGACCCCGGCCTGTTCCTTGCCGGCGTCACCACGCGAATCCGGCCCGGCGGGCTGCTGGCGATCACGTCGCCCTACACGTGGCTCGAGGAGTACACGGAGAAGGCCAAGTGGCTCGGGGGCCGCCGTGAGGCCGGCGAGCCGCTCACCTCGTTCGCCGGCCTCTCCCGAACGCTGGCGGGCACATTCATGCTCGTACATCGGGGCGACATCCCGTTCGTGATCCGCGAGACGGCCCGCAAACACCAGCATTCGATCGCCGAATTGACGATCTGGCGTCGCTCGTGAGATTCTTACGGCGTCAGCCATCGTCCTCGCCATGACAACGCCCTTCGATCCCTGCAGGCAATGGCTCGGCATCGACGCCGTCGATCTCGTCGACCCGCGCCGCGTGCTCGGCCTCGGCCCCGGCGAGGCCAACCCGCTGGCCGTGCTGCGGGCGGCGGAAGCCAGGCTCACGCTGCTGCGGGGTGTCGATCCGGGTCCGTTCGCGGTGGCGCGGCAGGCTCTCATGACGCGGGTCGAGGAGGCCCGCGAGGCGGTGCTCCAGCAGATCACCGCCGCCTCGCGGTCCGCCGGGACGGCTCCGGCAAGCCTCGCCATGCCCCCGCCGCCCGGAGGCGCCGTACCGCGGCCGGCCGCGCCCACCCCCGTCGTGCCACGGGTGCCCGTCGTGCCTCCCGCGCCCCCGCCGGTGGCCGCGAGCGGCTGGCCGGCTGACGAAGCCGGGTCGCCACACACGTCTTCCGATCTCCGGATCCGCCAGCGGGTCGTTTATCGCAAAAGATCGAGCGGCGGCGTGCTCCTGTTGCTGATTCTGGGGCTCGCGGCCGCGTCGGGAGGGCTCTACATCTACAAGTTCAGGCCCGATCTCCTCGGCGTGAAGCGAATCGCGATGCGCCGGCCGACGGCGCCCGGGCAGAGGCGGGAGCAAGAGCTGAAGCCATCGCCCCAGCCCGAATCGGTGCCGCAGCCGATACGGAAACCTGAGCCCAGACCTAAGCCCAGACCTGAGCCCAGACCTGAGCCCAGACCTGAGCCCAGACCTGAGCCCAGACCTGAGCCCCAAGCCGAGCCCGCTTCACCGCGGGGTCTGAGTCAGGTGCCGGTGTTTACGCCGCCGCCTCCGCCGCCCCAGCCCCCGCCGGAAAACACCGCGCGACTCGACTCGCTGCTGGGAGACGTGAGGAAGAAACTCCAGGAGGGCGACTTCGCCGCGGCGCAGACCGCCGTCGAGGAGGCTGAATCCGTCGCGATGTCGAAGCGGTCGCGCACGCGGGTCGAATGCTGGGCGGAACTCGTCACGTTCGCGAAGGGGTTTTTTGACTACCGGAAACAGGCCCTGGACGCCGTGAAGCCGGGCGACGAGTACGACATCGACGGGAAGAAGGTCGGCATCGTCGAAATCGACAAACAGAAATTCGTCTACCGCTACGCCGGCAAGAACACGACGAAACCGCGCGCCGCCATCCCGGGCGGCATTCTCATGAAAATCGTGACCGAGTGGTTCGACGACAACCCTGCCAACGACCTCTACCTGGGCGCCTACCACGCCACCAAGGAGGAGCCCGACCTCGACAAGGCCCGGGCTTGCTGGGAACAGGCGCAGGCCCTCGGGGCCGACGCCTCGCTGCTGCTCCCGCTGCTCGAGGATCCGGTGCTGATTGCAGGCGAGTAGCATGATGGCCTGGCAAGCGAGACGCTTGCCCCACCGACTGTCCAGTATCACGCGTAGATGGATTCGAGGATCGGGAGGAGGCGGGCCGGGTCGAGCTCCACCGGATTTCCCCGCATGCTCGCACCGCTGGAGTTCTCCGCGAGCCATTGAAGCCGGTCGCGAGCGAGCCCCACGGCCGAGAGTCGCCGCGGCACGCCCGCCTCGTCGCACAGCCGCCCGATCCGTTGCACGAAGGCCGCGGCGAGCGTCCGGTCGTCGCCCTCCGTGGCCGCGGCGATCGCGCGTTCGAGCAGCGCGAAATCCCGCTCCGCGGCGGCCGCGTTCACCTCGAGCGCCACGGGCAGCATCAGGGCGCAGGCCAGCCCGTGGGGAGTGCCGCACTCGATGCCGAGCGCGGCGGCCACACCATGGGCCATGCCGAGCCCGGAGTTGGTGAGCGCCACACCGGAGACGAACGCCGCGTGGCTCATGGCGGCGCGGGCCGCGAGGTCGGCCGGGGTGGCGAGGACGCGCGGCAGCGCCGCGAGCGCCCGCGGCAGGGCGTCGAGCACGAGCGCCCGCGGCACGGGCCGCGCGAACCGGCAGATGAACGCCTCGATGAGTTGCGTGATCGCATCGAGCCCCGCCGCCGCGTTCGTGGCCCGGTCGCAGCCCGTGCCGAGCGCCGGATCGATGACCGCGGCCCGCGGCACCATGAGTGGGCTCCGCATGCTCTTCTTGAATCGCCGGTCCGGGCAGGAGATGACCGCGTTGCGGGTCGCCTCCGCCCCCGTGCCGGCCGTCGTCGGCACGGCCACCACGGGCAGCGGCCAGCGGGAAATCGACCGGGTGCCGACCCCCTCGAGATGGTCGACGACCGCTGCGGTGAGATCCGCGGACGCCGTCACGCCAGGATCGACGTTCGTCGCCAGGGCGGCGACCGCCTTGGCGAGGTCGAGCGCCGAGCCTCCCCCGACGGCGACGATCACCGCCTCGCCGCGGCCGTCCCGCGGCAGCGTGGCGAGCGCCGCCGCCACCTGTTCGACGGTCGGCTCGCCTGTGGTCTCGGCGACCACAGTGTGCTCGAGGCCGGCCGCGGCGAGGCTCGCCTCGAGCGCCGGCCGCGCCGGCGATCCGAGCAGGCTGCGGCGGCCGCCGACGAGCCAGGCCCGCCGGCCGAACAGCCCGACGACCTCGCCAATCTCGGTCACGCGCCCAGCGCCGAACCGCACGAGCGGAGGCATGGCGAGGTCATAGGCCAGCCCGCTGCCGGGCGATGGGCGATCGGACGGCATGATTGGCGGGGCCTCTCAGGGGAAGCGGGCGGCGCGGCTACACTCTAGCGAATGCTGGCGAGCGTTCCCTCCCTTGAAATCCCCCCCTGCCCCGGCCCCGTGCGCGGCACGATCCGCCCGCCGGGCTCGAAGAGCATCACCAACCGGGCCCTCGTGTGCGCGGCGCTGGCGCGGGGCACGAGCCGGCTCTCCGGCGCGCTCGACAGCCAAGACACCCGCGTGATGGCCGCCGGCCTCACGGCGCTCGGGATCGGTGTCGAGGCAGAGTGGGATCGCGGGCTCGTCACGGTGATCGGCGCAGGCGGCTCGATTCCCGCAGCCGCCGCGGAGATCGACTGCGCGGCCAGCGGCACGACGATGCGGTTTCTGTCGGCCGTCTGCGGGCTCGGCCATGGCACCTACCGCCTCGACGGCACGGCCCGGATGCGACAACGACCGATCGACGACTTGCTCGCGGCCTTGCGGGCCCTCGGCGTCGAGGCCACGGCTGAAAGCCCCGGCGGCTGCCCGCCGGTGACGATCCGGGCGCGGGGACTTCCCGGCGGAAAGGCCGTCGTGCAGGGTGGCACGTCGAGTCAGTTTGCCAGCGGGCTGGCGCTCGCGGCGCCCTGCGGCACCGCCGGCCTCGAGATCGAGTTTGCGGGGCGGCTCGTCTCGCTCCCCTATCTGGAGATGACGCGGCGCGTGATGACGGCGTTCGGCGCGGAGTGCGAGGTCGTGGGCGAACGCACGTGGCGCATTCCGCCGACAGGCTACGCGGCCTGCGACTATCTCGTGGAGCCCGACGCCTCGGCGGCAAGTTACTTCTTCGCGGCCGCCGCGATCACCGGAGGCGCGGTGACGGTGGCGGGCCTTTCGAGGTGCAGCATGCAGGGGGATGTGGGGTTTTGCGACGCGCTCGCACGGATGGGCTGCGAGGTCGCCTGGGACGAGACGGCCGCCGGGGCGATCACCGTCAGCGGCCGCGCCGCCCGCGGGATCGAGATCGACATGAACGCCATCAGCGACACCGTGCCGACGCTCGCGGTCGTGGCATTGTTCGCCGACGGCCCGACGACGATCCGCAACGTGGCCCACATCCGCGACAAGGAGACCGATCGGATCGGCGACCTCGCCCGGGAACTCCGCCGACTCGGCGCCGACGTCACGGAGTTTGCCGACGGCCTGCGGATCGATCCGCGGCCGCTCGGGCCGGCGGAGGTCGCCACGTACGACGATCACCGGATGGCGATGAGCCTCGCGCTGGCGGGCCTCAAGACGCGCGGCGTGAAGATCCTCGACCCGGCCTGCGTGGGGAAGACGTTTCCCGACTACTGGGAACGGCTCGCTGCCATGGCACGGCTCGACACATCGGGCTGGCCGGCCCGACCGGGTCCGTGACGCGATGACACGGTGGCGAGCGTCTCGATCGCGGGGCGTCGCGGCCAGAGTGGCCCCCGGGGATCACCACGATTGTCGAGACTGACCGGTGTCGACCGCGTTTTGAAGCGCCGCTTCCGCCCGCTCGATCAAGTCGTCGATCCGACGATCCTGTGACCGCCCGCCCCCACCGGCACACGAGGCATCGGTCGCGATGAAGCCGCCACCGCAGTGCTGGCAATAGACCCGCTTGCCGAGCAGGGTGACGCGGATATTCAGCTGCCGCCCACACACAGGGCAGCCCTGGTGGAACCTGACTCCGCCTTCGCACAACTTTGCCATCCCGTCACCGTTATACTGAAGGAGCCGCCCGACTTCGGCAGACTACCCCGCCGCCGTCCGGCTGGCAATTCGACAAAAATGAGAATTCGGCGAGCATCCGCAACCCCGGATGGACGCGATTTTCAATTCGGTTATGTTGTCGTCAGTGTCGGGGCCGGAGGGATCTGTTTAACACCTGAGTTTCGGGAGCCGCACACCAACATGCACAGACCGTGGCTCGCACCGATCGTGGTCATCTTCTGGTCCCTGACCACCGGCTGGCTGGTGGCCGCCAAGATTCTGCCGACACTTCTGACCGGCTCGCCCCCCGGCTACCAGGCGCTGTACGCGTCGAACAACCGCCTCATCCCCGTGGGATGGATCGTGCTCTGGAAGGAACGGCCGATTGGCTGGGCCGTCAGCGAGTCGCGCCGCGACGCGTCCGGACACGTCACCGTCGAGACGGCCCTGCGTTTTGATCGGCTGCCCATCGAGGAACTGATCCCCGGCTGGATCAAGCACCTGGTGGGCAGCGCGCTGGAGCGCACGGGGGCGGTCGACCTCGAGGCCCGGGGCACCATGTCGATCGATCCGCAGGGACGGTTGCGGGCGTTCCGATCCGTGGTCGATCTGCCCGGGACGGTCGACCCCGTCGTCCTCGAAGGCACCATCGACGACGGACACGTCAAGGTGCGGGTGCAGGTCGGAGACCTGGCTCACGAGCTGAGCCGCTACCTGCCGTCGCACATCATGATCGGCGACGAACTCTCGCCGCAGGCGACCATGCCCGGCCTGTCGGCAGGCAAGCGCTGGACGGTGCCGGTCTACAATCCGCTCCGCGGGGGCAGCGGCGCCCTCGAGGTGATGCACGCCGAAGTGGCGGCCGAGGAGAGCCTGTTCTGGGAGGACCGCTTCATGCGGGTCGATCTCGTGACGTACCGCGACGATCCCTCGGAACACCATGAGCCGTGCTGCCGGATCTGGGTCGAGCGGGGCGGCCGCGTGCTCAAGCAGGAGAGCGGCATGTTCGGCGGCAAGCTCACGTTCCTGCGCCGGTCGGACGACGCCGCCATGGACCTCGTGAAAAGCCTCCAGGCCGCCGACGCCCGGCGGGCGGAGCAGAAGGCGACCATCCCATGATCGAGTTCGACCACGTCACCCGCACGTACGGCCCGAAGACGGCCGTCTCCGACCTCTCGCTGGCCATCCCGCGCGGGGAGTTGTTCGCCCTTCTGGGCCCCAACGGCGCCGGCAAGACGACCACCATCAAGATGCTGGTCGGGCTCCTCCAGCCGTCGCGCGGAAGCGTGAGGGTGAGCGGCTTCGATCTGGTCAAGGACGCCCGCAGCGCCCACCTCCACATCGGCTACGTGCCCGACGAACCCTGCCTCTACGACAAGCTCACGGGCCGGGAGTTTCTCTGGTTCATCGCCGACATGTTCGGCATGCCGCGGCACGAAGCCACCGCGCGGATCGCGGCCGAGATCGACCACTTCGAACTCGACGAGTTCGCCGACGACCTCGCCGAGAGCTATTCGCTGGGAATGAAGC
>Ga0214923_10005773_pt1 | contig 14204 bp, 16 predicted proteins | sample LL1510_MetaG_FD_177993 | JGI IMG/M metagenome (GOLD analysis project Ga0214923, IMG submission 177993) | Freshwater microbial communities from Lake Lanier, Atlanta, Georgia, United States - LL-1510 | ecosystem: Environmental > Aquatic > Freshwater > Lake | place: USA: Georgia | collected... | reverse complement strand
GAATAGCGTTCACCCCACAAAGTCAAGCTCAAGTCTTTGAATCGACCCCACCCAATTTGTTTGCTACAATGTTTGGTTAGCAAATGCTTGTGAGTCAACATTTTTCAGCTAACTTTAAAGACAGTTTTTTGCTAGAAAAAACCGAATACATTCCTCGATAGCTCAGTCGGTAGAGCGCCGGACTGTTAATCCGTAGGTCCCTGGTTCGAGCCCAGGTCGAGGAGCCACTCTAAAAGGCACTGATTTATTCAGTGCTTTTTTATTTTCTGGACAGTTTTCTGTCACCCACCGAGCCAGGGAGCGACTTTTGGCTCGTTGTTTTTGCACGTGTATTGCACGTCCAATGCAATTTTCAGTCAAGCAAGGGGTCACACATGGATGATGGCCTGATTCATGATTCACTGGCATTCAGCAACTTGTCAATGAACGATTTGGAAGTCAGTCGTTTTATCCACCACATCAAAGCTCGGCCATTTTCACCAGCTCGCCAGGCCAGGCTGCTTTGACTTGGGGGACGCGGCGTTTCAACATCGAGCAAAACGATCAAGCCTTTACGCACCAGTGGGGTTGCCACGTGGGACGTTAAAAAGCCGCAACCCAAGCCCATAAGAATGGCTTCCAGCTTGGCAGCTGGATCAGGTACTGACAATCGCAGCCTGTTGTCCTGAAGGCCGTAAGGCAAAAGTGGCATGGCTCGCGAGGTGTCGCCAACAAGGATGGCCCGATGAATAGCGAGTTGTTCATGGGGCACCGGGCCCTGGTGCAATGCCAAAGGATGCTTGACCGAAACCGCAAGCACATAACTGGTTTCAAACATCAAAGCTGACTCAAAACCTTCACCGAAATGGACGGCAACAGGCGCCCCCACAATCAAATCAGCACGACCTGATGCAAGGGCTTCCCAGGAACCGGCAGCTGCTTCCCGGCGGCTCTTGAACAGAATGATGGTGGACAGCTAAAACTTCTGGCACCACTTCAATACACCTCGTTGGAAGCTCGGGCGCTCGCGGACGGCATCCGCCCAGGCGCGGACCTTGGGAAACGGTTCGAAGGAGTAATTCACTCCGATCAACGTGAAATGCAGAGGCGCCCACGCAATATCGGCGAGTGAGAAGGAATCGCCGACGAGCCAACGATGTTGACCAAGCGCGACTTCGGCCTTGGTCCAACACTCATCCAATGTCCTGCGTGCGGTATCGATCTGTTCCTGCGAGAAGCCCTCGGCACTACCGCTCGTTCGGTGAAAAGCGATGAGTTCCGGATCCTTCTGCAGTTTCGTGTACTCGTCGGAATCTGCGCTCGAATGCTTGAACACGCCACGCATCTTGTTGTTGTAGATGGTCGTCTTGACTGCCTTGATGTGAATGCCTGTGGCCAATTTGAGCCAAGCGTGTACTTCGGCTCTCCCTGCCTCATCTGCAGGTTGCAAAGCGGGCTCAGGGAAGGTTTTGTCCAGGTACTCAATGATGTCGTCAGACTCGATCATCAGGACACCGTCGTGCACCAGAGCCGGTACCAGGCCCAGAGGATTGATGGAAAAGTACTCCGGTGTCCGGGTCTCATTCTTCTTGAGGTCCAGGTGATGACTCACCCACTGCTGGTCCTTTTCCTCCAGGGTCATGCGAACCCGCATTGAGCAGTTTGAGATGTCACCGTGGTAGAGATGCAGGCCCTTGAGGCTGAGCACCTCCGTGTTCTTCGTGGCAATGACGCCCATGATTACCTCCGATTCAATAGGTCGTTACCAGAGTGCGGCGGGCCATCCAGACGGCCCGATGGCGCCATTATTTGCCGGTCGGTCTGGTCGCGACACCACAAGGCACCTCTAGCTGATATAGGGAAAAGGAATGGAAGCGTTCGTAACTTTGGGACCATACGCTTGCTGCGCCGCAACGCCGACCCATTCACGGCTCCTACTTTCTGTCTGTGTCATAGGAAAGACGCATAGCTGCTAGTGGCGATCTCCTCTATATGCATCGGCCTCGCGTTCCTACACTCTGCCGACTCAACACGATGCCGGACCAAAGGAGCGTGAACATGTCGTCGTTAGCAGAACTGGCTGAACTCGATCGTCTGTGGATTGGCGGTACATGGTCGCCTCCAGCGGAGGCCAGAACTTTCGATGATCTGCGGCCGCTGGACTCGCAGGTCTACGCCAGGGTAGCCCGCGGTGGAATCGCCGACATCAACCGCGCCGTCGCCGCTGCCAAGCAGGCGTTCGGTACCTACCGCCATTGCCTCGCGAAAGACAGGGAAGCCTGGCTGATGGAGGCCGCTCATTTGCTATCCCGCCGTAAGCCGCAGTTCATGGACGCGCTCATCGACGAGATTGGTTCGCCTTTGAAGAAGGCCGAATTCGAGTTCGGGAAAGCATTGAGCATGTTGCGGGCCGCCTCTGGGATGGCGCGTCAGGCGAAAGGTGAGGTGATCCCTTCCGATCATGCTGGGAGGGTCTCGCTGTCGATACGTCAACCCCTGGGAGTCGTGGCTGCTATCACGCCCTTCAATGTGCCCTTGATCAAGGGGGTGAGATTGACGGCCAACCCACTTGCCCTGGGCAACACGGTGGTTCTGCTTCCATCTGAAGAAGCGCCCATCATCGCTGTGATGCTGGCGGACCTCTACGATGAGGCGGGCATTCCAAAAGGTGCCCTCAATGTGGTGTCCGGATTCGGCCATGAAATTGGTGACGCCCTGACAAGCCATCCCGATGTTTCGATGGTGACGTTCACTGGGTCGAGTCGCGTTGGTGCACACATTCAACGCATATGTGCCGAGCGGAACAAGCGGGTGACCCTCGAGTTGGGTGGCAAGAGCCCCATGGTTGTTCTGGCAGATGCCGACCTTGAAAAGGCTGTTCCTGCCGCGATTCATGGAATTTTCACGTTCCAGGGTCAGGTATGTATGGGAAACAGCCGCATCTACGTGGAGCGTCCCGTGTTCGACAGCTTTGTCTCGGCGTTTGTTAGTGCAACAGAACGCCTTGGCATGGGTGATCTCAGGGATCCGCAAACAACGATTGGACCGATCATCTCTGAGCGGCAGCGCCAGCGGGTTCGGCATCACATTGCCGATGCGGTCGAGAAAGGCGCGACACTTTTGACAGGCGGCAAGTGGGACGGAAATAGGTGTCAGCCCACGATCCTCACAGGCGTCACCGAGGACATGATCTGTTGCAAGGAAGAAACCTTCGGCCCCGTGGTGGCGGTATACCCCGTCGACAACTACGAAGAGGCGTTGCGATGCGCGAACGATACCCGGTATGGCCTGTCGTCAGCCATTTTCACGCGCGACCTCGAGCGGTCAATGCATTTTGCCCAGCATGTCGGCGCAGCCATGTGCCACATCAATGCGTCTGCGCTTCAGGACGAACCGCATGTGCCTTTTGGCGGCAACGGTGCCAGCGGCATGGGTCGCGAGGGAACCTATGCGGACATTGAGGCCATGACAGAAGTTAAGTGGATCACGATCAACGACTAGGCGCCCACCATGTACACACTTTATCACCACGGATCTTCCGTCTGCGCTGCCAAGGTTCGATTCGCAATGGGAGAAAAGGGAATTGCCTGGGAGGGGAAGTACCTCGACATTCTTGCAGGCGATCAGTTCAAGCCGGCGTACCTGAAACTGAATCCCAAGGCAGTTGTCCCCACACTGGTGCACGACGACATCGTGATCCCGGAGTCGACCGTGATCTGTGAATACCTGGACATGGTGGAACCATCCACATCCCTGCATCCATCGGATCCGTGGCAGCATGCGCAGGTACGCTACTGGAGCAAGGCATGTGATGAAGAACTGCACCCCGCCTGTGCGGTTCTTACCTTCGTTGTCTCTCACCGTCACACGATCGCCCGCCTTGGCAAGGAGAAGCTGGAGGAGTTCCTGTCCTCCACCCCGGACCTGTCGGTCACTTCCGATTGGAAGGCGAAGAAGCGCCTGTTTGTGGAGAACGGCTTCAAGGCACACGGGGCAGCAGAGGCGCTCAAGCTGTATGACGGTTACCTCAAAAAGATGGAGCAGTAACTGCAAGGCCACGATTGGTTGGTGGGGGACCGGTTCACCTTTGCGGATGTGTCCATGACACCGTACGTGAACCGACTGGCCATGATGAGCCTGTCCCGCATGTGGATCCACGGCCGGCTTCCCAACGTCGAGCGCTGGTTTGAGCGCATCCAGAAGCGCCCGCACTTTAAGCCTCAACTTCTGGATTGGGTACCAGAGCAGTTGACCGCCGATCTGCGCGAGAACGGGGCACGCAGTTGGCCGGATGTGGCTCGTATCCTCAACATCGAAACCTGAAGGGGGCTGAGAGTGAATTCCAATGGAAGAGTGGCCGGCAAGGTTGCCGTCGTTACCGGTGCCGCGCAAGGCATAGGCGCTGTTTTTGCGAAGGCCTTGGCACACGAAGGTGCCAAAGTTATCGTCGCGGATGTGATCGACACCAGCAAATGTGTTCAAGCGATCCTTGATGCGGAAGGCGAGGCCCTCGGGGTCCAGGCCGACATCACATCGAATGCGGATCTCGCAGCGCTTGTCCGGGAGGCGGAGGCTGCATTCGGTCCCGTTCAGATCCTAGTCAACAACGCTTCGTTGTTTACCCGGCTTCAGCTCAAACCGCTGATGCAGATGTCGGAAGAGGACTGGGACCGGGTCATGACTGTCAACGCACGGGGAACGTTCCAGGTCTGCAAGGCGGTCGTGCCTTCGATGCTGAAGGTCGGTGGCGGAAAGATCATCAACATCGGTTCCGGTACGGTGTATTACGGTCCGCCGGGTATGGCGCACTACACCGCGTCCAAGGGTGCTGTGGTTGCATTGACCAAGACTCTGTCCAGGGAGCTTGGCGACAAGAACATCCAAATCAACGCGATCAACCCGGGCCTGACCGAAAGCGAGGGTATGCAGGGAAACTCGCAGTTCGATCCTGCGCGAGCACCTACGGTCGCATCGCGCGCGATCAAGCGGGAAATGCGGCCAGAGGACCTGATCGGCACGCTGATGTACTTGTGCACGCCCGACAGTGACTTCGTGACAGGACAGTGTCTGAATGTGGACGGCGGAAAGATCAATACCTGATTGGACAGCGTCCATCCGTACCTCTATAACAGAGCAGGAGATCCCCATGAAATCCCCCATGCGACGCAAGATGTCCCTGATGTTGCCGGCGCTGGTTGCGGCGACGTATGGAACCGCCATTGCACAGACCAACCGGACTGGTCGGCTGGTGGTCGGAGTCCCCGCCGGCAGCCCGCTGGACTCGCTGGCCCGCGTACTCACCGAGAAGCTTCGCGTGGCGCTGGACATGCCGATGATCGTCGACAACAAGCCGGGTGCATCTGGTGCTATCGCCGCTGACGCGGTCCGTCAGGGCGCTTCCGATGGTTCAATTATCTGGCTCGCAACTATCGGCCAGATCGTCACCGAGCCTATCGTCAACAAGGCTGTGGTTCGCTTCGATCCACTCAACGACTTCATACCTGTCGCACAGATTGCCACCTACGACATTGCGCTGGCTGTCGGCCCCGCGGCCCCTGTCAAGACCTTTGGAGAGTATCTGGCGATGATCAAGGCGGATCCCGGAAAGAGGTCGTTTGGAACGCCGGGTGTCAACAACCTCCCGCACTTTTTCACAAGCGTGGTGGAAAAGGCAGCGGGAGTCCAGATGATCAACGTGCCATACAAGGGAGGGGGCGAGGCGATGAACGCCGCGATTGGCGGCCAAACCGTAGCGATCACCAGCGGCGTCGGCGACCTGATCCAGATGCACAGGGCCGGCAGGATCCGGATCCTGGCCACATCAGGCGCCAAACGAAGCAGCTTCACACCGGAGGTTCCGACTTTCAAGGAGGCCGGCTTCCCAATTGAAGGGCAGGGATGGTTTGGGATCTTTGTCCACAAGGCAACCCCCCGGGACGTCGTTCTGCGTATCAACAAGGCAGCAAACGATGCGCTCCGCACCAAGGAGTTGGTTGAGTTCATGCAGGCAGGGGGATTGAACGCCGAGGCAACTGCGTCCGATGAGTTCGCCGAGATTCTGAGGCGCGACACGCGCTTCTGGGCAGCGACGATCCAGGCATCCGGCATCAAGTTCGATTGAGCGCGGCGATGTCTGCTCGGCCGAACGTCCTTTTCATCGTCGCTGACGACCTAGGCTGGGCGGACATCGGTTGCTACGGAGGGCGATCCAATTGCTCGCCGGTCCTGGACCAACTGGCCCGTGACGGCCTGCGATTCACTGACGGGTACGCCAACTCTGCATTGTGTTCACCTTCGCGATTTGCCCTGATCACGGGGCGGTACCAATACCGGCTTCGCGGCGCCGCTGAAGAACCGTTGACCGGCAAGACCGCGCACAGGGGCGACATCGGGCTACCGCCCGACCACCCGACCCTTCCGTCGATCCTTCGCGACAACGGCTATCGCACCGGATTGTTCGGCAAGTGGCACCTGGGGTATCCCCCCCATTTTGGGCCATTGCTGAGCGGTTATCAGAACTTTTTCGGTCCGCTGGGTGGGGGGGTGGACTATTTCACGCATCGAGACCGAGCGGGTCACCATGACCTTTTCGAGAACACGACCCCGGTCCAGATGAAGGGGTATTTGACCGATCTCATCACCGATCGGGCGATCGAATTCGTGCGTGATGCGCGGGAAATGGATACCCCCTTCTTCGCCAGCGTCCACTACACCGCACCTCATTGGCCATGGGAAACCCGGGAGGACGCGGATCTCGCGCCAAGTATTGCTGATATTGCACATACCGATGGCGGTTCGCTTGCAACCTATCTGACCATGATCCGGCAGATGGATGAAGGCATTGGTCGACTGCTGGAGGTTCTGCATGCCACGGGCGCCAGCCAGAACACGCTGGTGGTGTTCACCAGCGACAACGGCGGTGAACGGTACTCGGACACTTGGCCGTTGGTCGGCAAGAAGATGGACTTGCTCGAGGGGGGCATTCGGGTGCCATTGATCGCCAGCTGGCCGGAATCGATCCCACCCAATCGCATCACAGAGCAGGTCGCCATGTCCATGGACTGGCTGCCGACGATTCTTTCCGCTGCCGGGGTGACGCCTCCGGCCACGCACAAGCCCGATGGGATCGACCTCTTGCCCGTTCTGCTTGGGACCGAACCGGCCAGAGAGCGCGATGTGTTCTGGCGCATGAAATTTCGCGCTCAACGTGCCGCCCGCTCCGGGAGATGGAAGTTCCTTTCCATGGACGGCAACGATTTTCTGTTCGACCTTGGGACGGATCTGCGAGAGCGAGCCAATCTGGCGAGTCGCCATCCCGAGATCATGCACCGGCTTCGTGCTGCCTTTGACGCATGGTCGAACACCATGCCGCCTATTCCCGAGGATGCCGTCGTGTCGCACGCCTACACCGCGGGGACCTTGGCACAACCTTCGAGCTGAGCGCCATTCGTGCAGACGGGACCTCGCTCGACCTTCAACCAACCCTTGCTCTTCCTTCACTTTCATTTAACGGGACTCCACCATGAACCATTTCTTCAGAAGATTTTGCACTGCAGCCGCGATGGTTGTTTCTTCGCTGTTGACCTCGCCACAGGCCGTCGCGAAGGAACTGACGATGGCCTCGCCGATACCTCCCAGCCACCGCTTTACGCCTGCGTTCTTCACCGCCTTTGCAGACAAACTCAAGGAGGTTTCCGGCGGAAAGCTGACTGTCAAGGTATTTACCGGGGGGGCGCTGAATCCGTCCATGCCCAAGCAGTATTCGATGCTGCTCGATGGGGTTGCCGACATCGCGTTCGTCATCCCGATCTACACCGCGGACGTGTTTCCGACAACCAATACGGTCAGCGTGCCCGGTGTGTGCGGGGATGCGGTCGGGTGTACCAGGTCTCTGTGGCGCGCATATTCTCTGATTGAGAAGGAGATCGATGCCAAGGTGCTTGCGATGTGGGCCAACGATACACCCGCACTGATCACGAAGTCACGACCCATCCGGCAACTGGCCGACATGAGGGGAACCAAAGTCCGCATCAGTGGACCAGGCGAGGCGCCCTACTGGCGCGCCATGGGGGCTGCCCCTGTTTCGCAGGAGGCGACCGAGATCAACCAGAACCTGGCCAACGGAATGATTGACGGCATCGCCGTGGATCCGGCCTCCATACTCAGCTTCAAGCTCCATGAGGTTGGCAAGTTCGTCACCTTGGGAATCCCCGCCCAAGGCATCGCGTTCACGCTGCTCATGAACAAGAAGTCCTACGGGGCCCTTTCGCCGCAGGAGCGCCAATGGGTGGATTCCGTTGCCGGGGAGGCATTCAGCGTGGAAGGCGCCAGACGTGCGGCGGCGGAGGACAAGCTCGCGATAGAGACATCCAGGAAATCGGGCCTTGAGATCATCCAGTTGCCGGAAGAGGAGAGCCGCCGCATGGCCAACGCAATGGCCCCTGAAGTCGAGAAGTTTCGCGCACAGAAGTTTCGTACCGGCGTCACGGGCGCGCAAGCCTACGACTTGATGAGGGGCAAGTAGGCGTGGCTGGCAGGTTGTTGGACTGGCTGAACCGGTTGATCCTGGTACTCGCCTCCCTGGGGGCCGCCTCCGTGGTGGTTCTGGTCGCCGTCACGTTCGTGACGGTCGTATGGCGCTATGGAATTGGTCAACCGATCTACGGAATCGATGACATTGCGAAGATGACCTTGGCGACCATCGTGGCCTGCTCGCTCGCTTACGGTGCCAGGCGCGGGGCCCACGTGCAGGTCGATGTGCTCGAACGCCTCGGTGGTCGTGCAGTCACCAGGATCACCGATCTGGCTGCAAGGTCGATCGGAATTGCTACCTTGGGATATACGACCTGGGCAATCGCTGTCAAGGGAAGCTGCGGGCTATTGTGTGGCAACGCGACTTCAGATCTGTCCATTCCACACATGCCGTTCTATGTCCTTCTGGCCGCAGGCTTTGGCCTGTATGCCCTGGTCCTGATACACGAATTGGTGGCCGGCCTTGCAGCGTGGTCTTCGACCCGCGATCCGCACGAGCACTGACTTGGCGAGGTACGATGATGACTGAACTTTTTGTAGGCGTCGGTGGGTTGATCGCATTGTTGATCATGCTGGGCTTGCGCACTCCGGTAGGCACTGCTATGTTGGCGGTTGGCATTCTGGGGCTCTGGATCATTCATCCAAACGCGGAACGGGCGGTCATGGCGACTGTTGCCGGTGCGGCGTTTTCATTGTCCAGCGACCTGACCCTCACGATACTTCCCCTGTTTATGCTGATGGGGAATCTCGCCGGTGTCTCCGGGATGACCCGTGATCTCTATGGGGCCGCGCACGCATGGTTAGGGCATCTTCGTTGCGGCCTCGCATCGTCCACCATTTTGGGCTGCGCCGGCTTCTCGGCATTGACCGGGTCGTCCCTGGCTTGCGCGGTGACGATGGGGCGCGTAGCCCTGCCAGAGATGAAGCGCTACGGGTATGACGACAGTCTCGCCACGGGAACCGTCGCGGCCGGTGGAACTCTGGGCATCTTGATACCGCCATCTGCCGGCTTCGTCGTCTACGCGATTCTCACTGAGGAGTCGATAGCGCGCCTCTTCCTGGCCGGGGTTGTACCAGGCATTGTGTTGTCAGGCTTCTTTGTCCTGATCATCTGGTGGCGCATCTGGCGCAATCCGCAGCTGGCCCCCAGCGCGACCAAACCCGTACCAATGCATCAGCGATTCATAGAGTTGCGCAGGGCGAGTTGGTTCTTGGGTGTCGTCTTGTTGTCGATAGGTGGGATCTACGCCGGTGTGTTCTCGGCGATCGAGGCAGCGGGCATCGGTGCGTTCCTGTCATTCATTGTCTGTTTGCTTCGACGCAGCCTGTCCTGGTCGGCGTTGCGTGATGCACTCACCGATACCTTGCACTCGACAGCCACAACCTTCTACATCCTGATCGGGGCCTTCGTATTCACGCCGTTCATGGCACGCAGCGGTCTGCCATCCGCTGTCACGGAGGCGGTCGTAAGCACCGGTGCCACCCCCATGACCGTATTGGCGATCTGTCTGCTGGCGCTGACCGTGCTGGGCATGTTCATGGACGGTTTCGCGATCCTCGTGCTGACGCTTCCCATTCTTCATCCCCTGATGACAGGGTATGGCTTCGACATGGTGTGGTTCGGCGTACTGATGGTGGTTGTGCTGGAGATGGGCCTGATTTCCCCGCCGGTGGGCATCAACGTATTCGTCGTCAAGTCGATTGCCAAGGATGTTCGCATGAACGACATCTTTCGTGGGATCTGGCCGTTTTGGTTCGCCATGGTCGCGTTGATTGTTCTGCTTCTGCTTTTCCCGAAGATCGCCTTGTTCCTGCCCGAGACCATGTTCAACCTCTCCCATCCGTGACGAGTGAATCCGATTTTGCAGACTTGGCTCTGGCAATTCTTCATCAACATCGGGATCGATGATGCCAAGTTTCGACTATGACCTGTTCGTGATCGGCGCGGGTTCCGGTGGTGTTCGTGCCAGTCGTATGTCCGAGTCGTTCGGAGCACGCGTTGCTGTCGCAGAAGCGTATCGAGCCGGGGGCACGTGCGTGATCAGAGGGTGCGTTCCCAAGAAGCTATTGGTGTACGCCGCCCAGTACCGTGATGCGTTTGCAGAGGCTGTTGGCTTCGGCTGGGAAAGCGCATCGCCTTCCTTTTCTTGGCGACACTTGATCGAGTCCAAGGATGCAGAGGTCAGTCGCCTTGAGCAGGTCTACCAGCGACTGTTGGATACTGCTGGGGTCCAGTTGATTTCAGGGCTGGCGCGCCTGGTCGACCGCAATACTGTCGAGGTCAATGGTCGATGCTTCACGGCGCGCTACATTCTGCTTGCGACCGGAAGCTGGCCCAGAATGCCTGACATTCCAGGGCGCGACCTCGCTATATCCTCCAATGAAGCCTTTGGGCTTGCAGCGCTGCCCAGGCACGTGTTGATCGTAGGCGGGGGCTACATTGCGGTCGAATTTGCCTGCATATTCCATGGTCTGGGTGCGAGGGTGACATTGATGCATCGAGGTGTGGAACTACTGCGCGGCTTCGACGCTGACATCGCGAAGCATCTGCGGGAGATGCTTGTCGCCAAAGGCATCGGGGTCGTTTTGCAAAAAGAAGTCCATGCGATCACCAAGGATCGATATGGCTTGATTGCAAGCCTCAAGGATGCCGGAGAATCGATTGCTTGCGACACTGTCATGTTCGCCACTGGACGGGTTCCGCAGACAGGCAGCCTTGGCCTGGCTGCGGCTGGTGTTGCACTGGATTCGTACGGCGCAGTGTTGGTCGACGAGTACTCACGCTCATCGGTTGAGAATATCTTCGCAGTTGGTGACGTCACCAACCGAGTGCAGCTCACCCCGGTGGCCATCCGGGAAGGCTCGGCAGTGGCTAATACACTGTTCAACAATCGCCCGACAAGGGTCGATCACCGAAATGTACCCTCTGCGGTTTTCAGTCTACCGCCGGTGGGAACAGTCGGCGACACAGAGGCCGAGGCGATCGCGAGGTATGGACAAGTGGAGGTCTATCAATCCCGCTTCAGACCATTGAAAGCGGCGCTGTCGCAAAGCGCTGACATGGTCTACATCAAGCTGATTGTTGATTCGGCGAGCAATAGGGTAGTGGGCGCCCATATGGTGGGCCCTGACGCACCGGAAGTGATTCAAGGCATCGGGATTGCTGTGTCGGCTGGGCTGACAAAACGGCAGTTCGACGATACGGTGGGTATCCATCCCACCGTGGCAGAGGAGTTTGTGACATTGAAGATGAAAGAAATTCGCAGGGCCCCCTGAACTGCCGTGCCTTAGTATTCCTCAATGACGTTGCTGCCGTTGACCACGACCTCAGTCACATTAGAGTTTCCACCGGCAGCGAGCGGATAAAGCGTGCGGGCAAGAGGTGTTGCGATCGAGAATGTGCCCTCCAGAGCGGGACCCACAATGGGTCGGAGGACACGGAGCTTCGCTTTTGCAAAATTCGGACCGCTTGTGAACGGTCAGCACTATGGAGGCTTGATGTCGCCAACAATTTCCTGCATCAGAGGAATGACGCCGGCCGCAAGTGGTGAAAGCGGGCGCGCTGAGTGCGTGGCGATCACAACGGTGCTAACTAGTTCCGGTTGCACGATGGGCCTCAACAGGTAGTGCGATCGAAGCTCGTCGCCGCGAAATACGCTCTCGGGCATCACACCTTGACCGAATCCATTCCGGATGAGGCCCAGCAGGGTTGAGAGCGCGTCAAGTTCCCAAACCACGTTTAACTTGACTCCGACGTTTGCGAGTCGGCTCTCCAGGTACATGCGGATCGCATGTGGCCGACAAGGCAACAACAGATTCAGATTCTCCAGTTCTTTGAGGGTTATCGAGGCACCAAACTGTGGTCGTCCGGCGGCAGGATTGCCCGCGCTAACTAGGTACAGCGGCTCCTCCATCAACTTTACGAGATCCATGCCCGGCAGAGGATGCGGGTTGATCAGGATTCCGATATCAACCCGACCCATGGAAAGCCATTCCATGATGTAAGTTTGTCCGTCCAAGATACTCATCGCAGCATTGGGAAATCTGGCCTTAAAGGCAAAGGCCAATGGCATCGAGAGAAACCGCCCGACGCTGGATGGGATTCCAATGGTGACACGTCCCATCGGTACACCACGGAGTTCATTCACCTCCTGCCTCGCTCGCTCGGCCTGCAGCAACATCGAACGCGCATGCTTGACCAGCACCGCTCCGGCCTCAGTGGGCTGCACGCCTCGCCCGTTGCGAAAAAGGAGTGTCTGTCGCAACTCGACCTCCAACAGCCGTATCTGACGGCTCAGGGAAGGCTGCGTGATTCCCAGCAATGTCGAAGCACGCGTGACACTTCCAAGCTCCGCAACCTTCAGAAAGTATTCGAGTTGTTTGAGGTCCACTAAGTCGCCTTGATATTTTGAATTTTTGGCGTGCTTGCGAGAAGATCCACGTAGTGCTTGTCGGAAGTCTTGACTTTTCCAGCATTACCTTTGCGATTCGCTTTTCTCTTACAACGGAATTGATGTAAACAAGGGGTCTTGTCCAGTCGCCGTTCACGCTGACTGACCAGTGGCCCGAGAGGCCGTCCTTGAGGGAATGCCAGTCCCACCCAGGACGGTTCATGTCTTCGGGCCTTCTGGCTGCGTCCAACGCAGACAGTTATGGAAACGGATAAGAAATGCAACCGCATGGCTCCAAGTATGGCACGTCGTTCGGCAACCTGACCGCCTTAAAATCTGGCTTCTTTGCGGCCGCAGCTTCGTATGGGCGAGCGTGGCCAGACCCAGTCGGCTGTGCGCCCAGCGCGCACGCAACTTCTTCCACCGACACATTCGATGTGCCCTTTTTCTGTCACCAACTGATGCGCTGGTCGACCTCAAAGTCTGGTGCCGCTTGGGCCGCTTCATCCCAATTTGGCGCAACTTCGACGCCATCATCCATCTGCACATCGCACCCGTCCCACAACGGTGGCCCGCGAGCCGGGGTGATGCGCTGTGGCTCTGTATCCACCCCGATGTGCTCCAGTATTTGGCGGATGTCAGCACTGACCCGCGTCAAATGTTGATCCAATGTCAGTGAGAGTTTCAGTCTAGCTGTATTTCATTGCAAACTCAATCGTTGCCTGACCTCATGGGGTGTTGGAATCGCTGGAGCGTCGAGCAGCCTTTAGCCGCTGTTTTGGTGTGATCCAGAACTTTTGCATTTTCTGCTACAGACCCAAGCCCAGGGTCAGCTGCGGCCCAAGCGAGCGTCGTTCGCTGCGTGTCATGGGCACGAGTGCCAGTGCCCTGCGCTACGTTGCAATGAACATACATTTGCTTCAACCCAGTAAAAAGCAACCGAAATTCAATGCCCCGCAAAATTGAATGGATGCGTTGGCTGAAATCCCAGGAATTTTGCAATCGCAGATTTGCGAGTTGCCAGCGTAAAATGGCGTTGACCAACCCCAAATTTGCGTGTTTTTCCTAGAAAGTTGCATTATGCAACTTTTGGGGTTATTACACGAAATATTACACGTTTATCAAAAACACGTATAAGTCATTGATTTATATGGGATTTTTACGAGCCTGGCTTTCTGTTAATCCGTAGGTCCCTGGTTCGAGCCCAGGTCGAGGAGCCAGATACATTGGAGATTCTAAAATTGATGACCCGTCAATTTGAATGAATTCCATCACAAGCAATTCACGAAACTAAATTGGTTG
>Ga0214923_10005772_pt1 | contig 14205 bp, 48 predicted proteins | sample LL1510_MetaG_FD_177993 | JGI IMG/M metagenome (GOLD analysis project Ga0214923, IMG submission 177993) | Freshwater microbial communities from Lake Lanier, Atlanta, Georgia, United States - LL-1510 | ecosystem: Environmental > Aquatic > Freshwater > Lake | place: USA: Georgia | collected... | reverse complement strand
GTAACCGATGCGGTATCATATTGCAGGGAGATTTTAAATAAAGTATGAACGAAAGACAAACTTTAGAAGAATTGATGCGTAGTTTTAGATTTCACAAGAATCCTATTTTAAATTGGTTTTTTGGCGAGATAAATTATTACTCTCATATCTTTCTGAATGGCAAGTTTAAAATAAAAAATACATTTCAAAACTTAATTCGTGGTTATTCTGATAGCGATTGTTGGAATCTTCCACAAGCTACCGCAAAATTTGTTTTACCAAGAATCAAACATCTTCGCAAAAACTTTAATACCCTTTCTAATCGTCATCATCTCGTAGTAGACGATAAGGTTGTGCCATACATATATGATGAAAAAAATTTAGAGTATAGCGAATCAGAAAAAGATTTTGTTGATACTACAATTAATAAATCAATATCCCTTTCTAAAGAAGAATATGAATATATTTTAGATGAGATTATTTTCGCTCTTGAATTTCTTTTGCTTGAGGATGACTCTAAAGCACAGATTGATAAACTATACGAAGTTTATCCAGAAGGTTTTGACCCTATTCGTGATAATAAAATGTTTTTAACAAAAGAAAATGATGGTAATTATTCTGTTGAGTTTGAGGCGAAAGATAACATTCAACCAGATTATACAAAATTAGATAAAGCCTATAAGCGTCAAAGAAATGGTTTTCTTTTGCTCGGACTTTACTTTAGAGATTTATGGGACTAAATTATGAATGATTTATACGATGTTTGGTTCTCGAAAGAAGAATTAATCAAGTTAGATGAGGCTTTGCATCATCTTAAAGATCAAGACCCATCTCACTTTGATTATGAATCATTAATGTATAAATTAGATCATCTAATAGAAAGAACAAAATGAACGGAGACTATACAAAAATACTATTACAAATTAAAGGAGTTTTGCAGGGCATAGATCAATCTTTGTATAACCTTGCAGAAAACTTTGATAAACTAACAAAACAAATTATTAAAGAAAGTAGAAAAAATGACGAGTGAACAATACGAAAAGTGGGCTAAAGAAAATGATATTTTTATTAGCAAGGTTTATTATCGTATCAGAGTTAAGGATTTTGGGCTTTATATTTTAAATTCATATAAATTTAGATGGTTTCCAAAACCTTTTGGTATGAAAGGTAAGTATTATATTGAGTGTGGAATTAATTGGTTAGGCTGGATTCTTGAGTTTCAATGGAGCAAATGAAGTCTAGATACGATTTTAATAAAGCGAAATTAATTTCATACGATGGCGAAATTATTGAGTTTGCAGAAACAAAGATAATAGACAAATACGCCGATCAAGTTCAAGAAATAATGAGTTTATTTAATTTAAAAAAGGGCGAATATATCTTAACTGATGAAAGCACTATTGGACATTTTGGTAAAGAAACTATTAATAAAATTTTACTAGAAAAATTTAAGAAAAAGTATGGTTTCAGTTTGACAAACAAAACAAATATTAGTAAGATAGCTGAAAGGATGTATAACTTTAGACCATTTTAAAATTTATGAAATATACAATTACAGCAAGAGACAAAGAAGCTATGGTAGACTTTAATTTAATTAAAGATGGAGAAGTTTTCTCTTTCTTTGACCCCGAATCTGTGCAAAAGGGTAATCATTCTATTTATATGAAAATTAAAAATGGCACAAATAATATCGTTGATCTTGACGATGGTAAAGTATTCAATTTTAGTGATAAAAAGCGTAATACTTTGAATGACCCCGATGAGCAACAGGGCGATAAAGTTTATAAACTTAATGCTAAAATTAATATCATAGTATAATATGAATATTCCTACGAAAACATATAAATATGTAGAGCAAATTAAAGATTCTTATGGGAATCTTGTTGATTGTTATGGAGTTTATGAAGAAACTGCATCCCTTGAAAAGTTTAAACTTAAAAGAATAATTAAGTTAATTAAAACTTTTGATACTTTAAAAGAAGCAAGGGATTATTTGAGTGAATAAAGTAATTCGCTACATTAAAGAGCTTGAAGATGAATTTGGCAAGCCTATCGATAAATGGGCAGTTTATGAAGAACAAATTAATTCTAAAGGACATTGGGTATTTAAAGACGCAAAAATAGTAAAAACTTTTCCAAGCCCTTATCACGCAAGAAATTGGATGGAAAATGACGGCAAAAGAGCTTATCAATCATCTTAAAACTTTACCTCCAGAAGCTCGTATAGTTGTAAAAGGATATGAGGATGGTTTTGATTATGCTCAAATATTGAGAGAAGTAAAAGTTATTAAAAAAGCAAATACAGCTTGGTTTTATGGTGATTTGGAAGAAGTGCTAGATGCTGATACTAAACACTTTGACGAAATTGTTTGGGTTATACAATAATTTTCTTTGACTTAAATTAAATTTAAATTATATTTGATCTATGGACACAACTAAACCAGATCAATTTTTTGCTACCTTTGACGAACTTCATCGTCACAAAGTCGAACCTTATAAGCAGTATTGGGAGAGCGTAAGACCCAAAACCAATGAAGATATTTTTAGGCGTTGGCTTTTCGCTTTTTGCTCTGTTCACACTACTTGGAAGGGCAATATCAATGGCTATCTTGCTATTCGTGACTTTGTTTATTGGAAGCATAACCGCAAAGAACTTCTAAAGCGTCTTACTCGTTCTGGCGTTGGTTGTCAGAAAGAACGCACCGATTACATTTGGGATTTCTCAAAAGATTTCTGGCAAAACCCTAAAGACTTTTCTTGCCCACAAAAAAGAAACCGATATGTTTCTGTCCGTGATAATCTTGTAGAGCGTATTCGTGGATTAAGTTATGCTAAAGTTAGCTTTAGCTTTGAGATGATTGACCCGCTTTTTGCTAGAGTTTTATGCGGTGATGTTCACCATCTTCGCTTTTATGGTATGCCAGATTTAAAATATACAAAATCAAAAACTGGCGTTGCAAAGTATAAAGCTATGGAACAACATTGGATGGAAAATTGTCAGAGATTAAATGTTCCTTCTTATATTGCTCGTTGTATTATGTGGGACGAAATTCAAAAACAACCCGATAGCGATTATTGGGGCTATGTTCTAAAACCATTCTAATGATTCCTTGTATTACATTTTCAATATCAAAGAATTATGCAATAGATTTTTGCGTTTTTTATCAAATAAGAAAAGCGAAAGATGGTATAACATTTTTTGATTTAAATGTTAATACAGATTATTATGAAGCAGATCATAACCCAAAATTAAATTTCTCTCTCATAGTTTTAAATTGGACTATATTTGAATTGACAATCTACAATAAAAATCATATAAATTAAATATGAAGATCGCTTCTTATTTTACAGAGGGCGAATTAGATTTAGCTCTTACTTTTTTTGCTGATGCTCTTTCAGATCAAGATTTTATGAATGAAGCGTCAGTTGGATATGATGCTGGTAATAAGTTGATTCAACTAAAAGAAAAAATTGAATTTTACAAAACAGAATTACAAAAATGAAACTAGAAGATTTAGTAGATCGCAAGATTCTTTATCTTAATTATCCTATTAATAAATTTGCAATTCAAGAGGGAAAAGTATCAGAGATTTCTCCCGCTAAAAAATGTATTAAGATTAATTCTGATTGGCACTTAATTGATAACATTCGCATTATAGAATTATTCAAAGAAGATGAAAGACCAAAGTTAGGATTTGGCTTGCCAAAAAATGAAAAAGAAGCAAAATAAGAATATGGAGAAAGCAATTAAGCTACTAGCAGAGCTTGTAGATCAAGCTGACGAAGATTGTCCTCACGATTGTAGGACAATTCACTTCACGAATATTCTTGAGGAAGCGAGCGAATTTGTAAAGGAGTATAGAAACTCAAAATGAAAACTATGGTAGAACAAGTTGCGACATATTATTATTCGCCAGAAGTTTCTTTTAACATTTTTGCTTGTTATGATTCTTTAGAAAATTATGATAATAGAAAAGTAGATTTTTATGATATTTATACCAAAGGTGGTGAATGTGTTAATGAAGGTGAACCTTATTTTGAACTTCCATCTTGGGATGATATTTATGACAATTATTATATAAAGGATAGCAAAGTATGAAAATGGGACGAGTTTGTTTGGATTTAAATTATATCGTAGATATGGATAATGAAGAAATGGTTAAAAGAGCCTATGAATGTCTATATGAGGATTTGATGCAAGGCGTTAAATATGGTAATATCGGTAATTGGATTGATGTTATCGAAGATAAAAACGCAAAAGAAGATATGATTCCAGAATTTTTATTGGAGAAAGAAGATGAATAATAAAATTAGAGAAATGATGATTGATAGATTAAAACAAGCATATTCTAAAGAAGATAAAACTATTTTAGTAGACAGGATGATGAATCTTTTTACAAACCTCTCTGATTATGAAGTTTGCGAGCTTTATTCAGAAAAATACGAGACAAATAAAAAATATATAGCAGAGCAATTTGAATTTAATTTCTAATGTGTAATAGTAATTATGGGCAGAAAAAAGATTGAAAAATCTAGGATAGAAAAAAGTTTAGAAAAAGAAGAAAAGACTTTTTCTGCTATGGCTAAAAAAATTGTTGATGCTATTAAAGATGAAAAGTTTTTAAGAGAATTTACAAAACAATGCCTTGAAAGTCTTTATAAAGATGACCCAAAGTTATTCTTAAATCATTCAAAATTAAAATTGAAAAAAAATCAAAATTGAATTAGTATAATTATATGGAAGAAGAAGTCAAAGCTCTCCGCACAATGAAAGAATTTGTGAACTGGTATGAGGCAAAAGAAAATCTTAACATAGAAGAAAGTTTGCAGGGCGATTTAGAGCTACATAAATTTTATATTAAATTTAAATATATTTTAGAACAGGAGCCACAAAAATAATATGGAAAATGCAAAAACATTAGTGTCACATTTAAATAAAGATTTAGTTGAACTTGAAGATGATATTAAAGGTTTAATCAAATGGCACGATGAAAACCATAAGAATATAGCTGGGGTTAATTGGAAAGAACTTGATAAGGTTGAAAGTCTTGTAAAGAAACTAAAAAAATATTTCAAAAAGTGAATTTTATTTATAAATTTTTTGGAACATTATTTTATTTTGTAGCATATCCTATTTGTTATATTTATTTTGCTATCAAATCTTTATTCTTAAAGTGAAGCATACTCCAGAATTTATTACAGAACTTGCCGAAAATCAAGTATTTGTATTTGGTTCCAATTTGGGAGGCAAGCATAATGGTGGAGGTGCTAAAATTGCATTAGAAAAATTTGGTGCAATTTATGGTCAAGGCATTGGTTCTCAAGGACAAAGCTACGCTATTCCTACATTGGGATTTAATTTTGAAAAATTGCATTTAGATCAAATAGCTTCTTATGTTAAACAATTTTTATATTACGCTTTTATTAATCCAGAAAAAGAATTTCTTGTAACAGAAATAGGTTGTGGTATAGCTGGTTATAAACACGAACAAATTGCCCCTTTATTTTTGCAATTTTTACCTATTAAATTTTTGCCCAATATCGTATTACCTAAAAGATTTTTTTGTTCTTGTAAAAATAATGCTTGCGTGTAATTTAAAATGTGGGTATAAGTTTATTTAAGAGGACACCTTATACTATGGCAATCGCAAAAATGAGCAAGGCGAGAAAAGAAATCTCGCAATTTATCGAGATGAATTATCCAGACTTTAAAGATAAGATTCTTCTCGCAGATGGATTTGATAATTGTCTAATAGGTTTCACTTCAAATCAAGGTGGAAATCCAGTTGCAGTTTATGATAAATGGAAAATGATTAAACAACTCGCTAAAGATTTAAAAACCCACGATGGAGAGGCTTTAGAATATTTTGATTATAATATTGAAGGTGCTTATGTAGGGGAATTTACTCCTATTTATATAGACAGATATGAATAAAAAAATTGATTGGCTTAATTTAGTTACTTCTTATTTAACTTTCGCTTTTGTTTATAGCTCATTAATTTATGTAATGTGGAATTATCTTTTTGCACCAGTTTTTGATTTGAATTTTTCTTTTTTACAAGTGCTTGGAGCCTATACAATTTGCAGAATGTTATTTGGAAATACAAACACAAATTATATCAGCAATTTTTATAGCCCCAAAGCTCCAGATTTAGATAAAATTGACCAATATTTAAAAGATTTTCAAAATGAACTTAATCGTGAATCAGAAGAAGTAGAAAAAAGATACGAAGATTTAGATAAAAAAGATTGATTTAATTTTAATTTTATATTATTTTTGTGTAAATGAACTTTGGTAAAATAATTGAGGTATCATTTGCACTTATTAATAAACATAATGCTGATTTGCGGTGTCGTCATTTTAGCTTTATTCTTGACAGAAATAGAATTATAAGCATAGGTCTTAACTCTTTAAAAACTCATCCACTTAATCTTAAATATAATTATGTTAATAAAAATAATCAAAGCATTTCAGATATAGTAGGCACTCACGCTGAATTAAGTGCAGTTATTAAACTTGGCGAAGAAGATTGTTCGGGCTTAACTCTTGTAAATACAAGAATTAATAGAAATAATCAATTAGATTTTTCTGCTCCTTGTTCTGGATGCTGTGATATGATTAATCAGCTAAATTTTAAAAATGTATATTTCAGCAACGCACAAGGCAAATTTGATAAATTAAATTTGACAAATAGCTAAATATAATATATTATTAAACATTATGGCAATTAGACCAAAAACATACTTCGTTAAGATGACTGATAATACGGATGGAACATTTACCATTAGCGAAAGCAAGGTTCTTGACAAGGTTAATCAACACGCTCGTCATTGGAGATCATTCGATAAGCGTAAATTAACAAGCAAACTTCGTAATTCGGTTTTAGTAACGAAATAACTATCATACGATTTCACCCTTAACTCGGTAGAAATACCGAGTTATGGGTGTAATCTATTCGTTATGAAGTCTAATAATTATAACAGGAGTCTAGTAGTCGCCAGAAGAAGCTAATCTGGCTTGACATTTTTCCCAATTTAAATTAAATTTAATTCTAGGAGGACAAGTTATGAAAATACTATGCCGTTTATCCGTGTTTTTATGTGGTGTCTGGTTTTTATTCAAACCAGATATTACTGCACCATCCACGAAAAATAACTTTAATACTATTAAAGACCCTTGCGTAGAAGCCTTCGTTAAAGCAATCAAACCCAAAAAAGAAATTAAAGTTCGTTTAACTGCTTATTGGGCAAGAGGTAACGATACAGATAGTTGGAGTAGAAAGCGTCAAAGTTCAACTGGTGCAACTCTCAAGCCTAATAAGAGTGTTGCGGTAGACCCTAGAATTATACCTTATTTTTCAAGACTTTATATTCCTAATCTTGGATTTAGAGTTGCTCACGATACTGGCACAGATGTTATTCGCAAGAAAGCTAGTGGTGGCAAATATCCAGTAGTTGATATTTTCTTTATGACTGAAAAAGAAGCGATGAGGTTTGTTAATAATAATCCAAAGATTGTAAAGGTAGCAATTTATTGATATAATCTATGTATGATTATCGATGATACTATTAGTTTTTTTGGCGTATATTATCATAATTGTATTTTCCATTTAAATCTATCAAAAGAATTTTCTGATATTTACGCAAAAGATAAGTATAAAAATATTATCCTATGTCAAAAAGACCAAAAAAATGGTTATCTTTTAACTCAAAGCATAATGTCTCCTAATAGTATTAATCCTTATATGCAAAGTTATTATTATCAAGATAAAAAAAGTTTAAAAGAAGGTTTTAAGCAATTATCTAAAAGAATAGAATCCAGCGAAAAAACATTTTATCTTTTGAGAAGTAATAGTAGTTATGATATTGATGATACACAAGCTATTGTGACTAAATGGAAACAGGAGGTTAAAAGTGCCACCAAAGAAAACTAAAATACAATTCCTATCAGAGCATATTGCCTCTTTAAATCATTGGCGGGATGAATTATTAAAATTAGATAAAACTTATTTTCATAAAGATCACGAAAAAGAGCGAACTATTAAAAATATGCTTAACAAATACCTAGATGATGTTTTAGAGCATAATAAAAAATCCAAGGAAAAGGCTAAAAAATAGGTGTAATAGCACATAAGGACTTTATGGAACTTTTAATATTATTAGGATGTTTTGCTCTTGGTAGTGTTTTTGGGGTTCGCCTCGTATGAACTGGCTTTTAAATATTTTTGATTCAATTAAATGGAAAATGGAAGATGCAGTTTGGGCTATTCAAGATAAATACACTCTTTGGAAAGAACTAAAAGCTGTTGATAAAGAACTAGAATCCGTTGAAGAATTAGAAATTAAACCAAAAAAGAAATCTAAAAAGAAAAGTGCTAAAAAGAATAAGAAAAGCGTTTAAATGGTTGATGGGAATTAAATTGGGGTGTGGTTGCTCCGCTTGTAATTGTAAAAAATAAACTTGATCTAAATTTTAAATTCAGTTAGTATATACTAACTATGGCACTATCAAAACAAGAACTAAAAGAAGTGTTTAAGATTGTTAATTCAATCAAAAACTCTGGTATGAATCCTTGGGGAAACCTTAAAAGGAGCAAAGAGATGAGAATGACTAATCCTAGATCAAAAAAGAATAAAATCTTTAATAAAGAAGATGTCTCAGAAGCTCCTACCGAAGAAAAATTTAAGAAAAAATCTTAAATATATATTGACAATAATACAAATATATATTAATATAACAATATGAATACAACTAAAACCCAATATACTTGGTCGGTAAAAGCTACCGATGGACAGGTGGTTGTAGCTCCCAAGAGCTATCCTACCCTTCGTGGTGCGAAGATTGCCAGTAAGCGTTTCGCTAATAAGACTGGCGGTTCAGTAGTTTCTGTTTCGACCAAGTAATTAATAATAGGGCATTGGGTTAATCCCCGATGCCCTATTTATCTTTTCAAAACTATGACGACATTACAAACTAAACAATCTGTTAAATCAAAAAAAATTACTCCAAAAGAAGCGTATGATAGATTACTTCCGCTTGTTGGAGAAACATACGCAAAGTCTTTACCCACAATGATTTGGTTAAATAATCTTATTAATGGTAAGATTATGAAAGAAGATAAAACGAGCAGACAGGAAAGAAAAGAAGCGTTTAAGAAAAAGTTAAAAAATAATTTGCCACAAAATTAAATTTAATATAAAGTAAATTTATGTGGTCGCCAATAGATATATTTTTTGTAGCTTGGTTTTGTAATTTTTCGCCTTGTCAAGATGCAAGGCTAAATATCTCAGAAGTTATACAGGCTAAAGAAAATAGAGCTATGGCAGAAAGCGTTGGATTAAGAGATGGTATTTAATTTTAACAAAATATTCAGATTTATTATGATAGTATTAGCTTGGATTTTTCTTACTTTTTTCTTTGTTGGTTGTGCGAATGTGAATAGGGTTCAAGAAAATGAAGGTTGGTTTCCTGTTGGTATGAGCGAAGATAATCAAGGATTCTATAATAGTAAATATAATACTATTGACAATGGATATAATGATCCTAATATGAATATAAAGGTATTTAATACGAAATATTAAGATGAATAATTTGCGTATAACTCCACAACTTTATCAGCTTGGTTCTGATGATAAGATAGCACTAATTTACGCTATTGATATGGCATTAAGAAATACAGAAAATCCTATTATAATTAAAAAATTTGAAAAGATGCGTAGCAAATTATTATTGACAAAAGATGGTAAAAATAGGAAGATAAAAGTATGAGAAAGGTCAAAGACCCTAATTATCTTAAACTCGGTAAGTTTAAAAAGAAATCTGTATATGATGTTGATGTGGATATGAGCGAACATAATAGAAATTATTTCCTTGATCTTGGTAGGCAAGTAATTACAGAAGATCAGTATGTTAGTATTGGATTTAACTACGCTCTATTAAAAGGTTTAGAGCTTGCAGAAGAAATCGCTAAAAAGAACAAGAAAAAGAAATGACTTTTAATAACTATCAGACTAATGCTAGTAGAACTGCTTTCTATCCAAGAAAGTTTAAGAATCAAGGATTATACTATACTACTTTAGGTCTTGTTGGCGAAGCTGGCGAGATTGCTAATAAAGTGAAGAAAATAATGCGAGATAACGATGGAAAACTATCTAAAGAAGCTAAAGCAGACATTTATGCTGAACTTGGCGATGTTCTTTGGTATTGTGCTAATATAGCTGATGAACTTGGTGTAGGTCTTGAAGATGTTGCAAAATCTAATTTAAATAAACTTGCAGATAGGTTAAAAAGAGGCAAAATAAAAGGAAGTGGAGATAATAGATGAGCCATTTTGTTAATGCAAACCCATTAGATTATGATGCTAAATATCCGCAAACAGCAGATACTCATACAAATGATGAGGCAAAGATTGTTATTATGGAAAGAAATCTTGGACAAGAAGTTATGTTTCAAACCGAAGATGAAACTCAATTCTATGGCAAGATTGCTGGTGTTCCTAATAGTGAACATTATCGTGTTGTAGTTAATAGAAACGAAACTCCTTGGGAATGGTATGTTCGTGAAGAAGCTGTGCGTTTTGTTATTGACCCATTACAAAAAACAAACATAATGTAATATATGCAAATCTACACAAGAAAAGAACTAGAAAAGTGGTTGAAAACTTATTTTAAACCTAATGATTCGTTATTTACTTTTATCTTATCTAAAGATGAAATAGAAGCATCTTATGATGATGATATTCAAATAACTAATGAACAATTTGTTAATGCTTGCGAGATGGTAGATACAGAGAGCGAAGAACAAAATATTTCAGAACAAATACATAGTAATATATCTGAATATATTGAACAAACCGAGGAAGTTTAATGAGCAAATCTAAAGCTAAAACTGCAATAGAATTTATTGAAACTCTATCTACCGATGAGCAAGAGTATATTTATGATATGTATAATGATATGGCAGTAAGCGATCTTATTGATCTTCTTTTTGAGTATATGCCCTCTGATGATATTGAAGCAGAGATTGAAGATTATAGGCGTGAAACTGCTGACGAGGAAGAAAATGATAGAAAAGCGGGGTATGAATAAATACGAGGCTTGGGCGAGGTAAAAAATGGCTAAATTTAAAAAACAAGATAAAAAACTAAAGAAAACAGAAGAACATTATCTTGTGGCAGTATTAAGCAAAGTATTAGATTTTGGCTTTTCAAAAAAAGATATTAAAGATATACTAAAGAAAATATGAGTTTTTCCGTTATAGTATTTTTTGGGGCTATCGCCTTAACTTGCTGGGGCGTAGCTTTCTTTTATAAAGATAAGATATGAATGAATTATATACTTTTTTAAGTTTGGCTACTTGTCTTGCTTTTGTATTGGCTTTTCATTATATAAATAGATAAAAACACATATGACAGATATATTAGGAATAATATGTTTTTTTAGTATTTTTATAGTGTGTGCTTATCTTGGACTTAAAAAATGAACTTGGATATTAGCATAGATTTGAACCTATTTCTATATGGATTTTTGGCACTATTTTTATCTAATGTGCTTATTTTTCTTGAGTTAAAAAGAATAAAGAAGTATATTAAGCGTAGAGGAGACAAATAAAAGGTATATATTAAAAAGGGGTATGAAAGATAAGATTAGGTCTTTGCTAGGTATAGAAATGAGCTTAAATGGCTATGAATTTAAGCCTATTATACTAGTTTTAGGTATATTGATGTTTATAGGGCTTTCTATTCCTCTTTTATTAGTTTATGGTTATCTGTATATGAAATATACTCTGTTAAATACTATAAAGAACATAAAGAACAACAATAAATACTATAATAATAGACCTTTAAGAAGGGTATGAAAATATTATATATATCCAAATAAGTCAATAGAAAAATCAATAAATATATCTTTTTTTATATACTCTACTCTTATGAAACTATCTAAAACAATTAAAATAGCAAAAAATACTATAAAATATAGCTTTTATATCTTATGGATACTAATAGGATTAGACATAATAAGATCAATGATACTTAGAATATTATTTTAATTAGCCCAAATTTATGTATAATATAAATAAGAGTGAAATTTAAATCATTAGAGGATAAATTAGAATTATACTATAATCAATTAAATAATCCCAAAAGATTAATAGGTAATTGGGTAATAGTAGATACTAATGCACACGATAGTTTAAAAAAAATAACAATAACTAATATCAATGATATAAATAATACTTTACTAGAGAGGTTAGTATTAACAGAAACTAAAAATAAATATATATCTATTAAATATAGCTTAAATTTTATAGCTATAAAAATAATAGATACTGAATACGATTGCCTATTAAAAGATTGGGATTTAATTGCAGTAGACAAAGAATATCTTTATAAAGGTAGTATTGGCAAAACTATGACAAATAAAGAACTTCTAGCATTATTAGGGTTTAAACTAAGTAAAAAAGCAAAGTTAGATTTAGAGAGTTTTAATTAATTTTAGATTATTTTAGATTTATTATTGACATTTTAAGAAATAAATAATAAAATAAGAATACTTTGGAAGCCGTGACCCAAGGAAGGGTTTGTGGTAATCCAGCTAGGAGTAACTACCCCTTTCGACTAGCAAAAACCACACTTAAAAGTGATTACAAATAATCAAATAAATAGTTTATCTGATGATGAGCTTAGTTATCTTGTGATGTGTTTTGCAAAAGAATGGGAGCATACTAGGTTGCCTTATGAATTTAAGTTTAATTTTATAAAATTTTATCGTAATGACGCTATACAACCAATATTAAATAAATATAGTGCAAATTTAAAAGACGAATATAAAAATATTGTATTTGACATATTAAATAAACTAGAAGAAAATAAGTAAATCATGGTTATTTCATTTGATGCTTACGAAATGCAACGGCTAGTTATGGTAGCACACAGCCGAAATATTGTTAAAGAGGTTTATAAAGTAAAAAATCAAAGATATGATAAGAATCAAAGCGATTTTTCAATGCACCTTCACGGAATTATGGGCGAATATGCTGTTGCTAAATTATTAAATATAAAAATAGACAAAAACATTTCACTTAGCGGCGATGATAAAATAAGTGATCTAATAAAAAATAAAAAAAGAATACAGGTAAAAACAACTCTTAGAGATAATAAAATATTATTCTTTAATAGCAAAGTTTTGTTTCGTGCGGATTTAGCAGTTCTAACATCTATTAAATCAGCAACAGATGTTGTTCTTGAAGGATGGATTTCTAGAGAAGAATATTTAAATAAAGCTCAAACATATGATTTTGGATATGGTGAAAGATGGGGAATTCCTGCAGATAAACTAAATAATATTGACAAAATAAAAGATTTCTTGGAAACTAAACAAGAGGTGGAAGCATGAACCAAATATATGCTTATTCGTTTTTAGTTTGTGCAATTATTTTTTCTACTATTCCTATTATTGGTTACATTAGATCTAAATATTATTATGTTGATACAAAGCCAATTCATTATTGGCTAAATAAAAAACAAAAAATAAAGAAAAGATATAAGACTTTTAATAAGCGAAATAAGAAGCACCTAAGAGTAAATAAAATAAATAGAATTGGGGCATTTGCTAGATATAATAGTTTAAATAAACATACTATATGAAAACATTTGTATTTAACAGAGAAGAAATAAGTTTTATATTATATGCTCTTGTTGCCTCAAAAGCACAGATTGATGTTTCTGAACATCCTATGATAGATCATCTTATAGAAACTTTAAATAAGTAATTGACTAACTTAAATAAATAAAATAAACTAGTCTTATGAACCAAAAAGACCTGTCTCTAGATGATTGGAGATTAATTCAAGATTGTGTTGTAGACAAGATCTCAGAGGTTAAGCACAGACAAAGTTGGGGTCACGAAGATGTGGTTGATCAATTGGAAATTGTTCTAGATAAGATTCGTGTGAAAGGATTAACGCCAAGGGTTTAAATATATGCTATTAATTGTAACTGAAAATTTAATTGGATCTACTGAAATAAGAGTCTTAGGATTAGCTTTGGTACTATGGATATCGATGTATAGCACTTATTGGGCTTGCGGAAAGCTTTACGATTATAAGTGTGATATCTTTAATCTGTTCAAGAAAAAGAAAAAGAAACGCAAGTCTTGACGATATTTTAGTTTGTGGTATGCTCTATATATGAGCAAATCCAAAAAAATTAAATTACCCAAGATGG
>Ga0214923_10005770_pt1 | contig 14206 bp, 6 predicted proteins | sample LL1510_MetaG_FD_177993 | JGI IMG/M metagenome (GOLD analysis project Ga0214923, IMG submission 177993) | Freshwater microbial communities from Lake Lanier, Atlanta, Georgia, United States - LL-1510 | ecosystem: Environmental > Aquatic > Freshwater > Lake | place: USA: Georgia | collected 2015-10-15 | reverse complement strand
CGCAACATGACAATCATGCAAGAACTATCCCGTGGGGGGCGCGAGGGATAGGCGCAAGGTGGCCGGGTCTCCGTGTGCCTATCCCACACCATCCCCGCGCGCGGTGGTCGCGGACGGTCGGCGGTGACACAGTTGCCAGGGGATGCGGGCGTGACGCACCTCGCATTTGCGGTTATGTACTTGGTTAGCCCGAATGCAGTTGCAGTGGCGCAAAGGCGAACTGATCACCAGGTCTCACGCCATAATCATCGGGTAACTTGAACCACGTTTTCGTGGAACCCTTCGCTGGTTACGCGACGCCAAGGAGATTCTTGATGGAACCCTCTGTCTTCCGCAATGGGGCCATAAGCAGTGACGCGTTACGCAATCAGGTGCGCAAACGGACCGTCATAGACTTGTTTGCGGGGTGTGGCGGACTTTCACTCGGAATGGAAATGGCAGGCTTTGATCCAATTCTGGTGAACGAACTTGGTACGGAGGCAATGCAGACGTATCTCGCAAATCGTCCACAGTTCACATTTCTTCAAGACATGTACCAGATTGCAGACGTAAAGGAGCTGCTTGCGAACGGAGAGGAAAGACTTGACAAGCTGCTGGCAGACATGCGGACTGATTACGGGTTGAATGTCGCAGCTGGTGAGGTGGACCTTGTGGTTGGCGGTCCACCGTGCCAGGGGTACTCGGGCATCGGTCATCGGCGATCCTACTCGGTGGAACGCACTAGCTTGCCCTCAAATCACTTGTATGAAGATATGTCGCGCGTAATCTTCCGAGTTCAGCCTCGCGCATTCCTGTTCGAAAATGTTCGTGGGCTGCTGTCCGCCCGGTGGACTGATGGCGGAGAAAAGGGTGAAATTTGGCGTGATGTTCTCAGGACATTTACTACTATTCCTGGATACCGACGTGTTGAGCACCGGTTGGTTCACGCTCGCGACTACGGGGTGCCACAGAACCGGCCACGTGTCCTGATTATTGGAATACGTGACGATGTGCATACTGCCGGAGGTGTTGGTGTCTGGGCTGGGTCCATGTTCCCACGTCCGTCCAACAGAGCGCCTGACCTGCAAGATGTGATTGGCGACTTAATCGACCCCGAATATCGACCCGGTGGGGCCACCGCCACGTATCCGCACGCAGCGCAGAGTGAGACCCAGCAATGGTTGCGAACCGAGCGTGGCACTGATCGCGTACTGGGTGAGGGCGAGGCGGTTACGGAACATGAGTACAGCAATCATTCCGCACGGGTGCAGGAGAAGTTTGCATACATGCTTGCGAATGGTGGTCTCATTCCGGAGCACATGAAAACCAAGAAGTTTGCCCAAAAGGTACTCACTCCAAAGTGGGGTCCGTCTGGTCCATCAATTACTGCAACAAGCCTCGCCGATGATTACATCCACTATGCTCAGCCGCGTGCGTTGACCGTTCGTGAGTGGGCAAGGCTCCAAACATTTCCTGACTGGTATGCATTCAGTGGTAAACGAACTACGGGCGGCATTCGTCGGGCCGGCAATCCCAGAGTTGGCATTTTCGAGCGTGAATTACCCAAATATACGCAGATCGGCAATGCAGTCCCAGTCTTCCTGGCCAGGGCAATCGGCGATCATATTAATAATATTTTAAGTAAAAATATATTAATATAATCATATAAAAATTATAAATGACTAGCTGGAAAAGATATAAATGCTAAGTGAGGCGAACTTCCCCGTTACGGACGCCATCCGGTTGCTTAGCGACGTTGGGGTGGAAGCTGGCTATCTCTCGCCGACGCCGACTGGGCTAGACAAGTCGATCATGGATGCCCATGCGCCATTTCGTGCCTATCTTCGGGACAAGGGACTACACGACTATGCGTCTCAGGGCCAAGGACAGGAACACAAGCTAACCGTGAGTGCCAGAATCGTCGGTGTGACGGGAACAATAGGCACGACAGCATCCATTTATCGCCCTAAAACAAAGACTGGAGATCCGCGGATCTGGATCAGTGGTTTGCGTCCCTATGTCACCCCGCATGATCTGATCGCAGTCGTGGTTCAGAATCGCGAATTATTGGTATTTAACATTAGTAATCCCGAAATTAGGCGGGCGCTTGCCGATCCGCTATCGCTTGTCCGCTCGGTCGTCGAGAGTTGTGTTGACCGCCTGTCGCCGACCGCGCTTGAGTTGCTTGGGAAGCTTCGCGACATATCCAAACTTGGTTTTGTCCCAACCGAGCGTCAGGGTGATACCGGTGTCGGTTTTACACTTGAACGGCTTCTAGGAATACAGGCGAACTCTTCGCGCAGACCAGATTACAAAGGGATTGAACTCAAGGCAAGCCGATCCAGGGAACGTATGGTCTCCCTGTTCTCGCAGGTGCCTGATTGGAGCACCAGTCACCTTGACGCACTGGGCGTCGTCGAAAAATATGGATATCGCCGGGGTGGTGGACCACGACAGCTTTACTGCACGGTTTCATCGCGACTGAACTCGCAGCGTCTCGTCCTGTCGTTGGATGAACGTGCGTCACTTGTGCGTGCGCGCCACGTGCGCGTCGCAGGGGGTCACGATGAGGTCCTTTGTTGGCCCCTTCAAGCCCTGACAGATGCGCTGGCTTCCAAGCATCGCGAGACCATGTGGGTGACTGCTGAAACGCGGGGTTCTGGAGCGAGTGAGGCTTTCCATTACAAATCGGTCGAACGGACCTCCCGTCCGCTCGTGGAACATCTGGGCTTTCTTGTGGACAGCGGTGTGGTTTCGGTTGACTTGACACTCAAGGAGCGTGAGGCTTCCGACAGGCCTATGACTGTGAACGATCACGGGTATCTGTTCAGAATGCGAACCGACGACAAGCCTCTGGCATTCGGTGGCTACCAACGTGTCGCTTTTGGCACCTGAGGACCCAGAGTGGCGCTTGCCGGCTCACTCAGCCAGCCCTCGAGTGCAATTAAGGCAGTGACAGGGCAGCTCAGCTAGCGAGTGAGTTCATTATCGTTTGGGCAATGTGTGGTGGAACATCCCGGTATACGTTGCGGGGACGGCCAAACTGATCCCTATCCGTCTCGAACCGATGCGTGACCGAGCAAAGTGCAGCCGTCCGGGCATGCAGGATTGGCAGCGGTGCTCTGAACGGAACGTGGAGTGACTGCGTTGCAGGTTGATACTCCACGACGCTGATATTCCTAACTGCCAGGGCCTTGTACGCCCCTGCGGCCCATGAAGTCTTGGTCAACCGCGCGCCTTCACGGTACCAGTGTTCAGGGCGGCCGTTGCGCATGACCCGATAAAGTGAACCTTCTGCCGTTTGGCCCCGGCGGGCATCATGTGCCTGGAAGGTCAAACTGGATAGGTCATAAACTCGAGTTTCATGACCAGTTGGGAGCTGGTCAATTGCGCGGCCCAGCCTGATGAGGTCAGAGATTGTTGGCAGAAGTGCCGCTAGGAACCCACTGGCTCTGGGCTGCCACGAAATTTCTGTCAATCGGGCCAGTTTCTCAAGCTCACTTTCGTCGCCGTGGACGCTGAGCACTGCAGGAAGGCCACTCAACGCTGATGATCTGGAAATCGCCAAACCGCATGAGCGAGCCGCACGATCGATTCGTTCCTCTAGCTCTTGGGTGCGGGCGCCACAGAGCACCGCCACACCTGTGCCACCATGCTGCCCCTCGATGCCGGCCAGAACGCTTGGCGCGATGTTCCACGAGAGGTCACCGTCAAAGTCAAATTCAACGTGTGCACATTCTGCTAATTGATATGCTAAGAGCGAACTTGAGGTTTTCGTGTTTTCTTCGTCGTCTTTCGTTACAGATCGCCATTCTTCCCAAGTTCCAGATATTTTCAGTGTTAGATAATATAATAAATGGTCACCATTCTGCATGATTGACTACCTTCTGGAAAGCTCGACGATTTCACGCCCACGAGCTCTGTATGCGGCCGCTTCCGGAACTGCAGCCAAGATTCTAGGTCCAATATTCATGCAGGCAGTGGCCCATGCGAGCACGTCGTTGCCATTAGGCACTGGCCAGTACTGGTCGGGGAGCTCGGGGGCAAGGATTGTTTCAGAGTGACGCTCGGCATGGAGCCCATTCCAACTGAATTGTGGAACGAATCGCAGCTTTATCATCATTTTTTCATGTGGATAACAACCATCATCCTCATAAACATACCCGTGAATTTTTCCTAAGAGGACCCGCATGTATTCTCCGGGAAGATTGCCGACTACAATGAGGCTATTGAATTGTTGAGGAAATGTGAACACTGTTCCCTGACGAGGTTGGCGCACGGTATGAGTGTTAGTCGGCGAAATCATCTTTGGCGGGTTGGTTGCAACCGATGTTCCATCCTGTGTAAGTGGAACCGGAGAAATCACGGGAGCATCAGGCCGTGTAATGCGGGCTCCTGAAACATGTATGAGACGGTCTCCGCCCGCTCCCGATGTGCCTAGATGAACCCTTTCAAGTACGCTGTCCTTGAGGAACGCTCTCCCATGCTGGTAAGTGAGCCGGAATGCCAAACCGTCATCAATTACTGGGCACCGTGTCGAGTACTCGATGATCCTTATCAGGGTTAGATTTGACGGTGTTTCCAACGTATTTGCGCCACCACGGAGGTAGGGAGCGAGTGTTACCGGTCCGGAGAAGTCTTGATCGGGTACCTGCACAGCATTCACCCGTAGGGACCTCTCGTCGCCCGCGGCCGGCGTTATCAAGGCACTGGGGGGGTACCCTTCCAGATAATCACGTGCATTCAGTTTGATTCCACCAAACAGCACCATGTTTCCACTCGGGCGACGTGGTATCAGACACTCCGGAACATCACTCCCGTCGTAGATCTTCACGAACACCACATTTGAGACAAGACTCCAGCCCTCGCACGGAGCCATTGCAGGTGGTCTCTCCCTGTAGTGTCCGTCCGTGCTCTGCTCGAGGACTTCCATGACAATTCTTCTGGAGCTTTGCCGGAACAGGACCGTGCAAGGCACGCCAAGCTTGACGCGGTTCTGGCCGATTTCCCCCTTCGCCCCGTTGTTGCCGTCGCCACCTGCGAGTACATGGATTTCTTGATACCGCCAGCAAAACGTCACCGTTTCCGTCCGGAGTTCAAAGGACCTTTGCTGCTCCAAATAGGCCTTGACCTGTAGCCCGTAAAGCGGCTCCAGCCAGTGGTCATTCATTGGCTTAAGTAGGACGTCTCCGTCTGGTCCGCTCGCTACCGTGGCAACCGACACGTTGCATGCCTTCGGTTGGAACTTCCAAGACGCGGTCCCATTGCGGGCCGGGATGAATTGCAGCACAATTTTTCCGGGACGTGTGCCAGATGTTTCTGATGGCGAAGTGGGTGAAGGCGGGCTGCCAACAGCGGCCCGATACTCGAAGTCGTCCAGGGTGATGTCGGCGATGATCATTGCCGCGTCGTCATCGGAAAGTTGCTGAATGCCGTGCGCTGACAGGTGAGCACCACTTGAGGCCCATTTCCGTAGAAGGTCGATAAGTTCGTCCCTCGTTGGAAGTTCGTCAATATTGACCCAACCCCCCCAGTCAAAGAACTCGCCGAGCCTCGACCGATCCCCGGCACGCATCACACACTGGTTCATGGGCCGGGACACGAACGGCACTCGGGGGTTTGGTCGATCCGGAACCAGTCCGAAGCACCCACGGTTTGTGACGATTGTCCATTTGTCGAGCGCCGTCCAGGCGCGTTCACTAAACTCGCTAAACCCTCTCGGCTGCCCAATTGGAACCGCAGGCATCCCAAGAAGTGAACGCAACCGCACGTAGTAGTTTTGTTGGCTTACCTGCAGGCTTGCGTCGCGTTGCATCTGGCTTGCTGCCAGTACAAACATGGCAAGTATTCCGAGAAATGGTGGTGGCGAATCCTTAACGATGCGACCCTGCTCAATCTGGGCGGTCCACCGAATAAGTTTCTGATTGTGCAATAAAAATGGGGTGGCGCCAGACGCGGTTCTGCGAACAGCGTTGATAAAGTCTTCATAAGCGTTCCCGTCAGGTACGTTAAGACGCTCGCCTATTTCGTTGATGCGTTCCTGATCGACGTAGAACAGCACCCGACGGTCACGGTTCGACGCTTCAAGCAAAGCGTTTGCGATGGCTGCGTTCCATTCAAGATATCTGCGGTCCAACGGTCTCAGGTACGGCAGATTTGTCCATCCAGCAAGGCCCTGTGGTTGCCCGAGACCTGCGTCTGTTGAGTTAATGCTTTGTTGCACTAGTAGTACCCCTCATCAGGAGTGCCGATCCTTGCACGGTAGGGCCCAGCACAATTCGGAGGATCTTGCGGCAGACGCACATAACGTAGCTGTGCCAGCTACCGAATCGTAGCAATCTGGCCGGGTGTCCCATGTGCGAGTATCAATGCCATAATACAGGCGTTGATTATTCCTGCGTTCCGGCGCATTCGATGTCAGTGAAAAGAGTGGTAACCGATGGCAAAGCTGATCCCTACGCACGATATTGACCGGATCGAGAATGAGGGCGAGCGGATTGTCGTCCGGGCATTGGTTGAGAACCTTCCTGCGGATGTGGAGGTGCTCTGGAGCCTGAAAATCGATATCTCAAGGAATGCACGGCAAGTGCTAATTCGCGAAGGCGATGTCGTGGTGGTGGACCCGCGAAATGGCGTGCTGGTCATAGAGGTCAAGAACGGTGACGTCTCGTTTGATTCGAAACGGAACCTCTGGGTGCGTCTGACCCGCAGCGGGGTCATGGAAGAGTTACGTGATCCGGTCGAACAATCCCAGACTGTCCTTCACGCACTGATGAACCGGACGGCTGGGAAACTGAGAATGCGGCCTGGAAGCAATCCGCCATTCACGTTTGGGTACGCCGTGTGTTTCCCCACTGCCAAATTTAGCGGTGACCCACCTCCACATCTCAATCGTGCTCAGATCATTGATGGCGTTGATTTGGCAGATACCACCGTGAGTATCGAAAACGCATTTCGTGTCCAGAGACATGATCGCCATGGGCCGATGAACGGTGATCACGTCGAGGTGGTCCGCCGAGTTCTCCTTCCAGAATGGAGAGCCCTGATGCACCTTGCATCCATCGTGACCGATGCCGAAAGAGGCATCCGACTGGCAACGAACGAGCAACAGCGAAGCCTTCTGGGAACACTTGCCCAGATCAGACAAGCGAAGATATCCGGGCCTGCAGGGACTGGCAAGACGATCATCGCCCGGGCAAAGGCTCTCGAGCTCGCCGAGGAAGGGAAGCGTGTGGCCCTCTTGTGCTACAACCGCTCGCTTTCCGACTGGATTGCCAGCGACATCCCCCACAATCGCTTCCCGAAACTCAGGGTTTCGACGTTTCACCAGCTTGCAAGCACGCTCTGCCGTCAGGCCGGCGTGGCGTTCGTGCCTGATGGGGAACAGCCAACGCGCTCTAACTTCTGGGATGAGAGCGCCCCGGAGTTGATGACTAGGGCAATCGCTGCCCTACGCGCGAGCGGCAGAAGCAACGAGTTGTACGATGCAGTGGTTGTTGATGAAGGGCAGGATTTTGCCCCACTCTATTGGGCGGCAATTGATGACCTTTTTGATGCGCCGGCGAATGAGCGGACGTGCTACGTCTTTTATGACCCCCACCAGAACGTAAGGTTTGGTGCGGGCGGAATGGGCGCATTACCCCAGAACCTACAGGGTCCATTCACCCTCAGTGAAAATTGCCGCAACACGCAAAGGATTGGCGCGCACTGCGCCGCGCTCGTAGGCATTCCCAACCATTTCAGAACGGGCCAGCCGCTCGGTGTTGAGCCGACCGTCGAGCACAAGGCAAATTGGGTTGCCGCTGCCCAAGCCGCTGGTCAGACAGCATTAACGCTGTGCGCCCGGGACGGCGGTGGGCTATCGCCCAACCAGGTAGTCATTCTTGCGCCAGCGCACAAGTTGGCGTTATTGCCGAACACATTCGGTCGCATTCAAGGATGCACAGATGCCCGGAGATGGCGTGATGGTCACGGCATTCTCAAAACAACGCCCGCCAAATTCAAGGGACTTGAAGCCGCCGCGATCATCAGTGTAGAGGAGGCTGGAGGTCCTGACACCGATGAAATAGGCGACATCTCCGCCTACGTCTCCCGGACGCGGGCGAAGGCAAGCTTGCACGTGATCACCTACCCGTCAGGGCACTAGGCGCGCTACAGGCAACCTAGTGTGGAGGCATTAACCCGGGTGCCGTGCGTTGGCGAGACACCCGGGTTCAGGGTCACAGGTTGAGCTGTGCAACCGCCCGTGATGGCCTCCGCACGAGTTCGAACACGTCTACCGGCTTCCATTGATATCCCGCCTCTGTTGCAGCCACGACGACCCTCTGCAGTTCTGGCACCTGTTCCGGTTGGTCGAGGTTCCAGAGCGGATGCACCGGAACAACGGCGATGCGCCCGGGCGATACCGCGCAGAGCAAACCGCCAAATTCCGACATTTCATATTGGAAGGCTTTCGAAAACCGTTCTATACCCATGGTGGTCACTGATTTCCAGTGCGTGCCAAGGGTTACCAGCTCGGCACCGAACAAGCCAGCTGAGAGAAGGTCCGTCGCGAGCCTCCAGTCGAGCAGCCCATGGTACGCGCGGCTCTCGTAATCCATGATGCATTCATAGCAGGATGAATCACATGGAGTTTGCCTACCTCCCCGGTGAAAATCTGGAACTCTCCTGCGGACGATATCGTTGACAAATGCGGGAAATTCGGCCTCCCGACCAAGTTTGGATGCATAGCCTGCGCCGTTCTCGAGTGCATCGGCAAGAAAGACTTCCGTCACTTGCTGGCCACCACGGAGAACGGGGCGGGTTCCTGCAAGCAGTTCGATGTTGTCGACATCGAGGTATTTGCATGCTGATGCTCGAATAAGGAACGCAAGCGATGTCCAGGCTGCCCGACGGCTCGTCGCATCAAGGCCCCGGTTCTTTCGCATATCAAGCCGTAGGCCGACGCCAAGACCGTCGGGATCCAGCGAGATGGTCAAGACATCAGTGATCGTGCGTGCAAACAACGCGACCGATCGGGAAGCCGGCCGTTGGAGGTCGTCGTAATGGTGCAACCCATCTCCTCCACCCGGCCACGGCCCAAAACGATAGAGTTTTTGATGATTATCATTCACCAAAAACACATTTTCCTGATGTTTAATACTATATAAAAGATGCGATTCGGCGGATTTATTTGCGGTTCCGAGTGCATCCTCGCTGGTAGCCATCTGCGCAAATGCGCCGCCAGTTGGTTCATCGAACGACCCCTCGAACGCCGGAGGAGGATCGTAGTTCGTCCGAAATCCTAGCGGCTCACACATGTCAAACTTGCTAATTTCAACACCGTTATCGCAGGCAGGACATGTAGTCAGTTCTTCGGTAAGCAAAGGCTCTAGCAACAGGCTGTGGCATTCCGGACACCGTGCGGCCTGTTCCGTCGGCCCAAGAGGGTTATCTACAGGCTCCCACCCAGCCCTGGTCATCTCGTAGGCGACTACTCCGGCAGCCCGATGCACCGCATGGTTCTTGATGATGGACGCCCCGGGAGCGTAGGTGGTTACTGCCATCTCGACTTTTCGGTCACTTCGCCAACGCCCCTCGTCGCCAACACGCCCGCTTGGCTTGCGGGAATAGAGTGCGCGCATCCGGCTCGGGAACCCGTACATCGGCAGGTAGCCAGCATTAGCCAGACGCTCGGAGAGCCGCGGGCTTGTGAGTCGAGGATTGTTGCATACTGAGTCGAGAATTTGGGTAGTGCTCGCTGCAATCTCATGCGCAATCAGGATCGGGTTGTAGTTCTCTCCAAAACCGTGCTCTCGGGACAGGTCAATCGCAATCCTGTTTACCTCATCGGTATTCAACTCAATCCAGGACGTGATGCCTTGTTTCCGCGCTCCCCACTGAAGGACTGTTCCGAACTCGCCGTGGACACCGTGGTCCTCACGCACTGGGGGTTCGAGGTCACTGTCCCGTTCATCTGCAAGAACGGAGGCGAACGCCTCGGTGAGAATGGCGGCGCGTAATGCCCGCTCGAAAATTGATCTGTTGCCCATGTCGATGAACGGTCTCGGCGTAGGCGTGCTCGTGATCTCATGCGGATGATCAAAGTAGTGGTCATCATGCGCACGTGGCCGGCCGATTGTCACAGCCACTGACATGCCGGTGCCACGGCGTCCGGCGCGACCGACCCGTTGCTGGTAGTTAGCGCGGCGAGGAGGCAGGTTTGCCAGAACCAGACCGACCAGTGCTCCGATGTCAACCCCCGCCTCCATTGTGGTTGTGACACTCAGCATGTCGAGTTCGTCAGCGACGAGCCGTTCATGCTTGTCCTGTAGGTCAATGGACTGAAACAGCCGCTGCCTCGCGAGCGCATCGTCCAGATCGGTGTCGCCGTTCAACTCGGAACATGCCATGCGATGTGCCGGCCATTTCCCACGGGCCAGATATTGGAAGTAGTCTGGCTCCTCATCCTTAGAAATTGGCCCAGTGCTTTGCAAATCGCTCCGACACATCGTGCAGATTCCGCCCGCTTCTGTCAGGTGGATACGCCTGCATGACGCGCACCGCCATCGTGGTGCGCTGGGATCTGGCCGGGCCAGAATGGCATTGCTTACCTCCAATAGGCGTTCGCGAACCACTCCTGACCCATCGAGGAAGTCCACCACCTTTTTCCGGAAATCGTTAGCATCCCAACCCTGTTTAGCTGCAACTTTGTTCCAGTAATTGCGAATGTATGCCGGCCAGTGGTCTGGTGATGCTGCATCAAGCTCAACAATACGTCGACGCGTGCCAAGAATGCGCAACGTCGCATCGCCCACTTGTTCCACAATTGTGTTGTGATCACTTCCAGATGATGAACGCTTTGCCTTGACCCAAGCGAGGCCGAGTGATTCGAGATCACGCCCCTGTCCGGCGAATATTTCACGGGCAATAAATTCAAGTAGCACGTCATAAAGACGTTCCTGTATCTCTTTCGCGCGACATTCACTGATCTTGTCATCATCGTATGGAGGGTTGGTGCCACGCGAGAGATGCCCACTGGCATCGGTCCCGTAGAACCGATGCCAGCGCCTTAGCTGGTCATCGGTTGCATTCGCTTTGGCGGTTCCGATGAGCTCACGTCGGCGCCTCGCGTTTCGCCATCCACTCGAGAGCGACGGTACATCCGGGTCGCCACCCCTAATCTCATGGCGCGGATCGATGGCAATCTCGGTGTACTTCGGGGCAATACCGGCGGGACAGACTCCGAGACGCAGGAGCCGCTGCTCAACATGGGAGGTCACTTGCCGGATTGAGATTTCGCGTCCCTCATGGTTCGCCCGCGCCAGCAATAGGTCGGCTTCCGCCTGCTGGCTGCTATCGAGCGCACGACCCATCTTTGCGTATGTGATCAAGAGAGCGTCCTTAGGATTAAGGTCCTCGTACCGTTTCTGTAGTTCAAGCTCGCTTTCGGTCAATGGGCCATTTTCAAAGCTCTTGACAAACGCACGCAGTTCACCGCCAGCGTTGTCCAAGGCCTCGATCACCAGACGCCGGACGAGATCCTCATAGTGACGAACCGAGAGACCGGTTGCGAGTTTCGCAGCGTCGTTCCGGCTGTCAGAGAAGATGACGAGTTTGCGGGATGCCTCTGGCAATTCACGCAGCAGGGCATCTGAGAGTACCTGCGGGATCCGCTCGAGACCGGTGCGCATGGTCCGTATTGGTGATCTTGTACGCCGCGCATCCGTGATCGGAATTGTCTTGTCGTGACCCTCCCATGCGGCGCCGCAGTTCGGGCAATAAATCGGCAGCGTCGGAATCGCTGGCAATGGTTCATTACTCATCGCTTTGGCGTCCCACTTGACCTGAAGCGTCCAGCCAGTGGCTTTCTCTGCGGTGACAGTCAGTTCGCCAACCAGTGGGTCAAAGGAACATTCTTCAAACGAAAAGTCGACCTTATTGTTCTTTAGCAATTTTGTCCACGTCCCGCAATTTACGGATTCTGCGCGATCATTGGGTTCGATATGGTCTCTTTTGGTGTCCGAGGGCCAATACACCAAGTAATTCTGGGTAGTCCGGGAGGGTGCGGATGACTCTGGAAGCCCCTCGAGGTTTTCCTCAAAGGGCAAGAGACTGTAGTTGTCGCGGTCGTCCACGCCGCCGTGGAAGCCACCAAGGTATGCCTCACCGCATGGTTGGCAATAGAGGAGCTCGAGGACCCTTGCCCCACACGTAGGTCCGTCACAGTTCACGCGAGGGCTTGTATAGATGCGGCCGATCTTTCGGCCAGCATAGCGGAATTCACGATCCACGTGATCGCAGTTCGGGTTGCTGCACGCCCACATTCCCGCGATGTTGCGGAAGAAATAGTGCGCCCGGAACGGAAGTGGCGCTTCACCAGTCTCTGTCCTGGCGGTCGCCAAAGCGCGGAGCATCCCGTCAGTCGCTTCGAGCGACACCCCGGTGTCGTTTCCAAACACGAGCTGCGCCAGCTCCGTGCGCGTCCGCGCAATCACCTGCGGGCTTCCAGCATCGCGCGCGGCTGCGACAACCGCGCCGATTACGCCGGATAAGGCGAGCGATTGAGCCAAGTCTGAACCGGGGCGGTCCGGCGAAAGGGCTCTTGCCAGATCTTCTTCGGCAGGTGCCCGCCCCCCACTGTCCCGGTCCCGGCGATACCGCTGCTCGTAGGCGGCGAAGTGATTCACGTAGCCAGCCAACTGGTCGGCCGATGCCAACTGGGCGACTGGCTGGGGTTGCCCTGGAACAATCGTGAAACTTCTCCGTGGTTCGCCGAAGAATTCCCTCAGGTATTCGTACCCATCGCCACTTGACGGAATGGATGCACTTGCCGCAATGATCCTGACCTGCCCGGGGGAGTCGTAGGCCCCAAGTTGCCGAAGGAGACGCCGGATAACATACGCGACTTCACTCCCAGCTGTTCCATTGTATGTATGTAATTCATCAATCACAAGCGTAAAGCGATGGGCCTGATTGAGGCGAAGCCATTCTCTGGTCTTGGCGAACATCCCTTGCTCGATCTGGCGTCCAAGCATGATGTTCAGCATCTGGGAGTTCGTGATGAGAATGTCGGGTGGGAAGGCATGCATGTCCCATCGGCTGACCATTTCGGCCCCATCGAGTTGTTCAAAGAATGGACGCCTTGTGGGATCGTCCTTGACGCGGCTGGCGGTTTTGCTGGCTTCGACTAGATACGCGCGCAGGCGTTCTTGGCGGCCCTTGCCTGCGGTGTCTGTCCCATTAATTGGTGGGGCGCCTGGCACTTTGGTACGGCTGTTGTAGCGTCCAAAATAGAAGCGGTTTCCATTGAGGCTGTCACGGAACCAGGCGCGCGAAGCTTCCGAGTCGAGCAGTCGCCTCAACCGTTGAAGCTGGTCTTCGACGAGCGCGTTCATCGGGTAGAGCACCATTGCACGCATCGCCGCCGGCCGGTGATCGCTGCGCTGAGGTTTCCACTTTGAGACGTTCTCGTCCCACCACGGCGTTTGGGTTGGAGGGGCGCTATTCCAAGATCGTGATTCGTCAAGTAGGTCGGCGAGGATCGGCAGCAGGAAACTTTCGGTTTTTCCCGAACCGGTGCCTGCGGTCACAGCGACGTGCTGTCCTGAGCGGGCCTCTTTCAGGACATCGGCCTGGTGCGAGTACAGCAGTCTTCCTGAAGGGAACAATCCTCCAGCTTCGGCAAGACCCTGGAGCCGTCCGGCTACGTCGGCGGGGTACCCAGCGGCAATCGCCGCATCATTCGGCCCAAGGCCAGAACTCAGGTATCGAGGTACGAACTCAATCAGTGGTTCCTGCCCAATGACCCCGTTCTCGGCAAGACGCGCGTGGCGCTCGGCTTGCAGTTGGGGTTGGGCAAGCGCGAACGGAGTATCGTAATAACGCAAATAGGTACCGTGCAGCGTTTCGTAGAGATCTCGTGGCGAATTCATCGGGAATTTCCTGATCAGTTACTCGCGCATTTAAGGCATGCTTAGTTGAAAGGTTGCCAAATTGTATCTACGCAGGCAACCACACCCTGATCTGTCTCGTGTGCTGCGTATGCGTAATAGCTATTGGCGCCCACACCGTCCACACAAGTTGGTCGCGGACCGCCATCGCTGGGACACTTGGCCGGTCATGCCAGACATCGTTGACCCTGCCACCCGGTCGCGCATGATGGCGTCGATCCGCGGGCGGGATACCGTGCCGGAGATGCGGGTGCGACGCGCCCTGCACCGGGCCGGGTTCCGCTTCCGCCTGCATG
>Ga0214923_10005768_pt1 | contig 14209 bp, 12 predicted proteins | sample LL1510_MetaG_FD_177993 | JGI IMG/M metagenome (GOLD analysis project Ga0214923, IMG submission 177993) | Freshwater microbial communities from Lake Lanier, Atlanta, Georgia, United States - LL-1510 | ecosystem: Environmental > Aquatic > Freshwater > Lake | place: USA: Georgia | collected... | reverse complement strand
CTTATCATCTACAGATTGGCGATTCACGATGCCGGCAACGAGATTACGTGCGTTGGCGAATTGGGTTTGGTATTTGTCCGTAAATACCTTTTTGGGCATAATAAACTCGCCTCGCACTACGAGTTTTTCAGCACCGCCCTTTGGTAAACGAAGTGGCGTAATCAAGTGCGTAACGTCTTGTCCAATCGTGCCATTTCCGCGCGTATATAATTTAGGTTTATCACCTTCCAAACTATACATTCCACTAACGCCGTCGAGTTTACACGATAATACATAAGGTCCCTTGTATTTTTTCGACCAAGATTCCAAGGCTCCGCTATCGGGCTTAATTTTATCCATAGAAGGCATTTGATAGGGCAAAGTCACCTTGTTCTTCTCAATTGGCGCGCCGACCTCATGGATTACCGTATTCTTGGGGAATTTTCGCTCAATGAATTCTTTCAACACATCGTATTCGTTATCGGTTAACAAAACGGAAGACCCAGGCTCTAAATTATAATAATTTTCGTTGGCGTAGACCACCATGGCGCTAAGGGCGTCTTCAGACAAACTTTCCAATACCGATATTCCGCCCGACTTGAAATGCTGGATTGCATGGACTGTCGGATTATCTTGAACTACAGAATTAGTAAGACTTTCATTGCAAGGTGGGCAAGGCGTGCAAGAATTCTTCCTGGTTTTCGGCGAAGATTTATTAGAAGCGGAGTGCATTTTAATAGTATGCGATTTTGGTTTTATGTCTTTTGTTTCAGCCAAATTCAATTTTGGTTCGAATTCAGAGACGATTTTCAACATGGGTGATTTCTTTTTCGTTTTTCTAGACGGGGAAATCACTGTGTCCAAGATTTCGGTAGTCGTTTTTTGAGGGACTTCTGATTCTTGGACAAAGGAAATATTATCGACAACGACCGGAGTATTATTTGATGCGATTACCGAGCGTCCATCAATGCGTTCTTCGGGCGATTTGTATTTTAACTTGAGAAAATCGAATATCGCGCGCTCGTCTTGGAAATTCTGTGTTACAAGCGCACCCTTTTTCTTTCCGGCTTCCACATGATAGATTCCATGTTCATTCAACGTATATCCCATGGTTAAAGCGCGGGCGCGCATGACCGTATTGAATATTTTGCTTCCCGTGAAATATAAAACCGCAAAAGGGTACTCGCGGGGGCTCGTGTATAAAAAATCAATACGCCGGGCTTTTCGGGATTTACCGTCGAGTTTCCCGACGACCAGGCATTTCAAAGAACCGCGAGATAGGATTTCCAAGATAAGACCGGTGCCCTCTAGCATTTCAATAAACCGCCTGAATGCGGCATTGCTCGTACCAGTAATAATAACGTCGATATCGCCCGACGAACTGGCGCCGCGGCGATAACTTCCGACAATTTCAAAAGCGGGATTTTCCCCAGGATAATCGGTAATCACTTCTTGGAAAACTTCCGTAAACACTTGGCGAAATTCATCAATCTCTGATCTCGGGATGCGTTCCAAGATATCTTCGTAGTATTTCAAACCCACCTGTTGAACGTCGTTTAACAAATCGTCCTGTTTTTTGCGCAGATCTTCTATGGACGTAACGCCCTCGGCGACGAGTTCTTTCGCTCTTTTCGGTCCGATTCCATAGACGTCTGTGAATAGATTCACCGGATTCGTGCGTTCGCGCTCCAATAATTCAAGCGTCCCCGTTTCGACGTATTCTTGGAACTTTTGCATGATAGTGGGACCAATTCCGGGTTTATCGGATAGGATCCCGCGATAATTTTCGGCGGTGATATCTTCACTAATAACCATAATGGTTTCCTGAGCTTTCTGATACGCCCTTGCGCGAAAAGGTTCGCCTTGTTTCAAAAGCAAACCAGATAACTTGTCTAAAACTTCGATAAATTTTTCATTCAGGCGCCCCTTATTGGACAGTGGCGAGCGTTTTTTAATAGTTTTACTTTTTTTTATAAGTATTGTGTATTTCGGCGGAGATTTATGTTCCATAATATATTTTAGTGATATTTTTAGCAGGGAACCAAGGTTCTAAGATAAGCATAGCTTCTCGAACTTCCTTCAGAAATCCGAAGGATTTCCATACCCTTCTACTTGTAAAACGATCATTTTTTCCTCTTGGTTGTTACTAGTAATGGATTGATAATTTTATAAAAAAATAAGAATTTCTTATAAAATGGTTTGGGATACCGGTGGACATAGCTGATATTTTTATTTCAAACGCCGTTTTAATGATGAAACTCGATGATATATGGTTCACAGTCTTCAACAGTTTCGGGTTCATCTTCCATATGTTCCAATACAATCTCACTAAAATTGTTCGCACAATCTCTAATTGTGATTTCGTTCCAAAAACTTTTTCTTAAATTATTAATTAACTTCGTAAATTCGTCAGCTTTTATGAATTTCCTTTCAAAAACGGACGTGTTTTCTATCTTATACCCAACAATACATTGTCCCTTATCAGTATAAAACACTCTCATTTTCATATTTTCCTCTTTGAAGAAATTATTTGCGTAATCTACAAAATAACAGTCCATATACACATCCCCAGTAAACTTATGTTTTTTCATTATGTCGCATTTTACTTGTTCAAAATCTAAACTAAATAGGCGAAACGCCTCTTGACAGGTAACAGGAAATCCAAAATAGATCGGCATAGTTGGTTTTTTAATTGATAAATTTTTGTTAAAAAGAATTAAAAAGAATCAATTTTTTATCGAAATTCAAAATAAAAAGGTGAAAAACTTTTTATGATTAACGGTTGACGTGGTTGCATTCAATAAAGTATAACTCTAAGTAATTACGCGAGTATAATACACCCAGAGCCCAATTCCGACGAAGCATTTTGCAATGCAATCCAATATGTTCATTGAAATATTCTTATATTCCTCATTCATCATATAGACGATGCCGTAAACTCCCCAAATGGCAACGAATATAGAAAACACAACGTAATTCAAGTAAGTATATTTGGGTAGAACAAAAATTGCATATATAATAAAAAACATGATGAAAAACGCTACAAATCCCAAAGCCATTGCTATTGTTCGTTCAAGTGCTCCAGTCTCACCTAAATAACCGGTGTATAACATTACATAATTGAGAACAATCACTGATAATATAGTATACCACTTTACCTTGATTTTCGAGTTAAGTCCGAGAACTGAACATAGGACTAATAACATAATGGGCGTTGTAATCGACCAATCAATATAACGCGTTTTGGTGATATCCTTCCAATCTATGGGTGTATCATCTTTATCAAACTGATTGATTTGCAAAACGAATGTGGAATAAAAATATCCAGCAATTAGCGAAATAGCGGTTTCCAAGTTCATAATATGTCGGAATTCAGGGATGGGTGTACGTAAGGCTTCAATAAATGTAATAGTTCCTGTTGTAAGAAGTAATATATAGGTTAAAACGAAAGACGCCTTGACGTAATACTGAACGGGATTTTTCTTTTTTTCTTCCTTCTTTTTTTCTGTGTCAATTCCGATTAAATTTGTAGCAGTGGTGGTAGTGGACATATATTGATACATAGATAAAAATCCGAGACTCTATAATTGAATGACTTCGTTAAACAGTTGATCCATTTCCGAATCGTGAGTTATAATGAATATACATTGTTTGTATTTTTTGAAATCACGTATCAAATTAATGGCTTCGCGTTTTAGTTCTCCGTCCAATGCATTTGTGGGTTCGTCCAAAATGAGTATCTTCGACGGATGAATCAAACCATTGATTACGTTGACTATTTGTCTCTGACCCCCAGATAGGTTCTCACCGAGAGAACCCGATGGATTCGTATATAAATCCATGTTTTTATATAAATCTCTTATTTTTTGATAAGACATGATCTCTGCTAATCGTTCTTTACATATGTCATCGTTACATGCGTATAACATATTATCAACGACAACTTTATCGAATAGTTTACCACTTTGGTTAATATAAACAATATTATTTCGAATATAATCGGGGTCTATGTTCTTTATATCAACGCCGTCAATTAATATATTTCCCGAAGATACTTTATATATTTTCAATATAAGTTTGACAAACGTAGACTTGCCGCGTCCCGAAGATCCGGTCATGCCGATTATTTTATTACCGGTAGTTTTTAAAGAAATGCTCATATCATTGAATATTGCTTCTTCTGATGTGGAATATGCGAATGAGGCGCGGTCAAATGTAATGCTTTCAAATTCTAGGTCATTGTTTTCATAATTTCGGTCAACGATTTCCCCGTAATTGTCTTCCATATCTTTGAAATATTTGAATAGTGCTTTTGTTCTACCATTGGATTCTATGAAATCCGATAATTGTAAACTCAATATATTCATACGGTCGCGATATAAAATAATTATTGAAAGCACCGTGACAAATAAAAAAGAGTCTATCTTTTTCGAATAATATTTGAATATCATATAAGCAATTGATGCAAACATAATCACATAAGTCATAACGGTTATCATAAACGTCCGATCATTAATGTAAGAAAAGAAATCGGTGGCGTCTTTAATCGTTTGACTTACATTGTTTGAAAATCCCTTCATTTCTTGCGTGGTTTGACCGCGATGTATGATTTTATCAACATTATTTAAAAGTTCCAATAGATTCGATTCGGTGTTCATATTCGAGTCTTCATATTTTTCATTTTTTTCAATCATAGATTCCCAGTTCGCATATAAGTATAATGCAATTAATCCGTTACATAATAGGAATAATATTCCAAAAAACGGATCTACGTATGTGAAATACGCGGAAGTTACAAGGAAAAACATGGAAGCAGGTAAAATATATGAAATAATATTACTGAAAATCGTATAATAAACAGAGCTAGTTCTATTAATAGGTGTATAAAGATTTATGAAATTAACGGTGCTGAGATTTTCGTTATTGGTTTTTAGTAAAAGATCGAATAATTTTTCGCGAACCCATTGTTTCATCTTTGAAACGAAGCGGATATAGAAAAATTTATATGCGTAATTGATTATTAAAAATAAAACGGAAAGTCCGATGAATAACTGAAAAAAAGAATAAGTATCGTTTTTATCGGATTTGGTTATTGAATTTATCAACTTGGAACTCGCGGATGATATGCCGCTTGTTTGTATCATATTTATAAAAATTGATAGTATAATCATCATAGCTACGTCGAATTTTTCATTGTAAATAAAAGTTTTCAATAGGTGGTCTACAATATTCATTATATTACCAGTATATTAAAATTTGTAATAGTTTGCTAAACCTAAAATGTTTGCATTGACGTTTTTGTTTCTACATAATAAACATGTTATGGTGTTGGCGTTATATATTTGCTTCGAAAACGTGCGAAGCAAATAATAAATACAAAAAATAAATATAAAGGGGTTTTCCAATAAAGAATATAAATATGCTGAGTCTTCAGAGAAGATGCATGAGTTCGGGTGGATTAAAGGCTGCTACTTCCGCACTTCGTGTATTTGAAAACAGTTGCTATCATAAAGTAGATTTCAGAATAAACGAAGATAGTCTGGCAAAGGAAGCGGTGACGAGGTTTACGGCTTTCAATGTCGGATGCTTAGCGGTTACTGATAAGTCGAATCGCGTAGTTGGTGTTTGTTCGGAGCGCGATTATATTAATAAGATTGCGTCCTTGGGAAGAAACGATTCTGAAGTTAAGGTAAAGGAGATTTGTACATTCGGTCCAAAAATCATAATCGCTAAGCCTGATGATAGTTTGGAGACGTGTATGCAAAAAATGATGTTTAAAGATATTCGACATCTCATTATTATGGACGATAAACAGATCGATTGTTTGGGTATGATTTCCATTAAGGATTTAATTAAAGAAATATTGAAAGATAAGAATGACGTTATTGCTAGATTGGGCGATTTTAAGATAGGGAAGGGAGGTTTTTTCGGAAGCGAGTGATTTATGTGATTCATGACAAATTACATAAATAAATATCTTTGTTTATAATATAATGACCAAAATAGGAGTTCTAATACCATCTACATCGAATGGTCGCGATTGGGAATCGTGGAAACAGAGTTATTTGTATACATTGACTCTAAAAACGTTTTTGTCGACTTATGACCAAGAACATTCTTACGTTTTCTACATAGGTGTAGATCGAGGAGATAGAATCTACGATAGCGAGTCTACAAAAACAGAAGCATGCCGGTTCATGTCTATCATGAAAAATACGTCTATTGAATTTATTTATATGGATGACGTAAAAAAGGGTCATTTGACAAGAATGTGGAATATATTATTTAAAAAAGCATACGACGATGGATGCGACTATTTTTTTCAATGTGGCGATGATATTTATTTTAAGACCAAGGGATGGGTAAACGATTCGATTTCTGTTTTGAAAAGTCACAGAAATATCGGAATGACTGGACCTATTAATAATAATCCCAGAATTCTAACCCAGTCGTTTGTTTCGAGAATGCATATGGAGATTTTAGGTTATTACTTTCCTGAAGAAATCATAAATTGGTTCTGCGATGATTGGATTAACGAGGTGTATAAAAATATTAATCATTTTTTTCCGTTAGTTAACCATAGATGTGATAATTTGGGAGGAAATCCTAGATATGATATCAATAATGACGCTAATTTTTTAAAAGACTTTCAAAACAATAGACTGCAAGTTCATAAAGAATGCATTGAATTAATAAATCGTGATATAATGAAATATAAAGTATATATATAAATATAAAAGAATACAATGAATATAAATGGAAAATCTATGAGTTTTCGTCACAAAAGATTAACGAATAATATTATAAAAATGGGCGATTTAATAAATGTAAATAAATCTCCCATTTTTGATTGGAATTTTTACTTGGAAAGATACCCAGAATTGAAACATCAAGGTATAATTAACGAAGAACTCGCTTATCATCATTGGATAAATTATGGAATAAACGAAGGAAAGATTGGAATTCCTGGAAACAATAGCCAAATAACATATGAAAACTTTGATTGGGTAAGTTATCTATCAATAAATATCGATCTGGTAGAAGCCAAAATTATTACAAAAGACGGAGCATGGAAACATTGGATAGAATCAGGGAAACAAGAAGGTCGTATTATAACCAATGAACACTTTAAATACCAATATGAATCTATGATTCATTATAAAAAAACTATTCCTATTTCTACGCGTCCCATTTCTCTGAAATATTATGCAGACAGAGGTTCAATGATGGATTTTAATAGAATAAAGTCAATTAAAATAAACGCCGCTGATTTTGTCAAGGAAAAAATAAGATTTCCGCCGGCGTCTTTCATGTTAATCATAGATTTCCCGAATTACGGAGGCGGAACCATGTTTTTTTTAAATACGATTTTGTCGCATTATAAAAATAAAACCGATTTTGTAATAGCTAGAAATTTCAATGGCAGTGTGTATTTTTATTTAAACGACGATTGTATGATTAATGACGCATATGACTTGAATGAATCATTATTGTTTATTAACTATTATAAATCCAATATTTCGAAAATATTTGTAAACTCGATCATAGGTCACACGCCAGAGTTTTTAAATTCTGTTTTTAATATGGGAAAAGAAATAACTGGAATAACTCATGATTACTCTTTAATATTTAATCGACCGCATTTTTTATATAGCGAAATTGAGAATCTTAGATCATTTGCGCCGATTGATATTAATAAATTTAATTTGGTAATAACACAAAATGAAACGAATTTGGATATATACAAAACTTATATACATAATCCTGGAACGAATTTATTAGTATCTCCGTTGCCGGATTTTAAAGATAGTGGTAGAAAGAACGTAACTGCAAATGAAAAAATAGTCGTAGGCATAATTGGATATATTTCAGATATTAAAGGTCAATATATAGTTAAAAAATTATTGGAATTATCGGAAAAACAGGGTCTTTTTGACGTAGTTATATTTGGGCATACAAATATATTTTATGATAAGCAATATGAATATAATAACATAAATGAACTTAATCATTTATTGAATATACATAAACCCAATTTATGGATAGAAACGTCGATATGGCCGGAGACGTATTCTTATACACTTTCCCTTGCAATGATTACACAATTGCCTATTTTATATCAAAAGAAAAATTTTCCGTCGGTTATAGAAAATAGATTGGCGTCTTATTCGAAAGCGTATCCGTTTGCCAATATAGAAAATTTGGATAGTTATGAAATAATAGGAAAAAGTCAGAATTATTTTTATAATATTAGCCCGACTATTTATTTCAATGAATTCTGGGATGGTTATTTTGGAGGATATGTTAAGCATAAGCCCGATTCTTATAACATAGTATTTATTTCATCTAAGATATATACATCCAATGCTCCATTTACTTATGTAGAAAAGAGATCGATATACACAACCGAAGAGAGATACAGGCAAACTATTGCAACGATAGAGTCGATTCGAAAACACATACCCCATAGTTTTATAATTTTGTTTGATAATTCGTCTTTTCCAATAAATGAATATAACGAGCTGAACTCGCGTGCTGATGTGTTTATTAACAATCAGTCTGATAAAACTATATATAATTACACAAATGTAAAAACCGTAAAGTTATACGGAGAATTGGCACAGACTGCATTTGTGGTGAAATATATAATGGAGAATTTGAAACACATGCATATAAAGAATTTTTTTAAAATAAGCGGACGTTATTTAATAAACAACACTTTCGATTATAATCAATACGAAAACGAAATTAACATATTTAAAAAAAACGTTGCAGTTACTGATAGGGAATATTATTATACATCGTTTTATAAAATAGGGGGACGTTTCCTTTATGAATATTTTAATATAATCAATAATATGTATATAGAAAGTTCGAGTTCACCTTATGACACCTACGATTGGGAAGTTATTTTACCTAAAAAGATGAATTATAGATTTACAAGTGTGAATAATCTTGGAATAACTCAGTATATTTCGGCATGGAATCAAAATGATAATATATGAGTTTGATTGAGTATTATATATTATTAGTAATATATAATGGAAATGATTAATAAAACGCTTATAGGAAAAAATGGTTATCTTTTTCTTAACAACGACTTGAATCAAGAGATAAAAATACATAATGAAAATTTCTGTGTAGTTGACGAAAGGAATTTAGATAAATACACCTCCGTAATGAAAAAATTTATAATGATCGTTTTCCCGGATAAATCGTTTTTGTGTAGGGAACACTTACCTAACGGTTACAATATGATTTTTCGTCCTGGATTTGAAATATATAAACGAAAGTTTGGCGATAATATCATAGATGGAACAGCATTATTGAGAGGTGTTGATCAAGTATTTTATAAAACAGATACACACTTGAATTTAAAAGGGGCATATATAGTTTATGCTAATTTTATTAATAAAATAAATAAATTATTTAACATGGGAGCTATTTGTAGATGTGCGAATTTATATTTGAAAGACGTAAACTCTCTTTGTGAATTGAATAATGGACTGGGAGATCTTACATGGCATCAAAATTTAGGAGATCAAATGTTAACAAACACGAATGACACTATTGTTTTAAGCGATGATATTAAGCAAATTTATACATTATATGAATTTGCAATAAATGACCCTCTTAAATTACTATTATTTCAAGGATCGTTAATAGATGACACTAATAATAATACCGGCAATAAACTAGATTGGATTGTTATATCAAAATATATTCTATATAAGAAAAACGATCGTCTACCCAAAAGTAAAATTCTTATATTTTACGATAGTTTTTTGTTATCTACGCTAAGTCTATATTTAGAATTAACAAGCGAAGTATATATGTCGAAATCAATATTTAACAAATCGTTAGTGGATTACATAAACCCAGATTATGTATTTGAATTTCGCGTAGAACGTTTTCTCATATAACGTATTTTTTATATAACGAAACCGCGTGTTCACGATTTTCATAGCTTTTGACATTTGACCATTTTCCGGGTGTATTTGATTTGTAATTGGAGAAGAACCAATGAATATTATGACGATCTAGTTCGGATAAATCATGTATATCTTTTATGGTTTTATAGTCCTCACGCAATACGCAAATTATTTTTTCGTCCAACCCTTTTTCATCTTCCATTATTAGAACTCCGACAATGATTGCAGAATAAATCTTATCCTTTTCTAAATGTTTTTCTGTTATGATTAAAGCGTCCAAATCATCTCCATCCATTGCTAGTGTATTCGGAATAAATCCATAAGCGTGAGGATAAAAATAAGGGTAAGGTAAAATGCGATCCAGTTCTAATTCGTTGACTGTTTTATTGAATTCGTATTTTTTATTACTGAATTTTTCTATCTCGATATACACTGGGACTTCCATATATTATGTTAAAACAATATATTATATGCAAAAATGTTTATTGCTAGTAAGTCGTCGTTAAATGGAAATTACCGTTCGACCATCTTCCGATTTTACGATAGAACTATCTTCCTTTTGATAACCATCCATTAAAGCAGCCAATAAGTATTTCGCAATAATCATATTCGAGTTCAATAATTGGTCTACTGAAATAACCGAAAACCATTGATATTTTGTTCTCGCTAACACTTCGTCGCCTGGTATTAGAATTCCGTAGTTTTTATGAGGACATAAATTCAAATGTTGCTCTTCCATTAAGTCATCTAACAATATAGGTTTTCCTTCGATTGTTTTATTCGCAATTGAATACCCGTCAATCATATTAAATTTTCCAAGTTTAACCTGACTCGATAACCAATTTGATGTATGTCCTAAGAATTCCGGTTCAGCAGTGAAATGAGGATTTTGATTGCGCAATTTTAAATAATCAGCGAATGCGCGTATTGTTGGATCTCTTTTTGCACATCCCATCATTTGCGTTCCTGGGACAAACATGGGTGTTCTATTTGCGTCACTGTGACGATTTAACGTCTCCAAGACAAACGGTTTATTATTTTCAATTCCAGCTTCATACATAGCTAATAGTCCACGCGAACAGACAAATGAATTGGGAACAATAAATCCACCGTAGATATATAATAATTCCATGAATGCCAATTCTCTGTAGCGCGATTTCATGGGCTCTGCAATCTTGGTAATGTCTATATCCCACCCGGGTATTAAACGACTAAATGTTTCGTCGTCGATTAAACATACATTAAAGTCGTCACCACAGTGATTGATGATAGTTTTTACTGTTAAATGTATATACGGTTGGTTTAAGTCAGTAGAAGTGCGAGAATGAAAACTCTTCCAAAATCGTGAATTTACTTCATATTTGGAATGGATCCAAATTTTTGGGCGATTATTTCCATAAAGAGGTGAATCGTTTAATAAATATTTGCGTATCATTTCATATTCATCATTTTTCTCCGAAAACGCGTTCTTTATTTGACCGCTAAAATAACTAGCTAGTATTACAATTCCTACGGCAGCTAAATATTGATATAGATTCTTTGTATCGAGCATATATAATAAAATATATATAGATATGTATTTTACACCGATGAAAAATGAGTTATCGGTAACAATATAAGGGGGGAATGTAACACCATTTTAAATTTTATTTGATGTATTTATTGGTAAATCGTATTATGTAAATATCTAATATGAATACTTGGGTAAATAATTATCGAAATTATGATCCTACATTAATGAACCGTTATTATGCGCAAGAAATGACTCAGAAAAACCAGTTCCCTTTCCTAAATTGGAAATATTCTCCAAGGGGGATTCCAATAAATGAAATGGAATTTGTTTCCATTGGAGGTTGGTGCGGAACAAAAATTGCTTTAAAACAATGTGGATATATGCGTGCAAGTTATCCATTCGATTATGTAAGAAGCTCTATATTGGGCGTTATCGATTGCTTTGAAACCAATTTCTTAAACTATTTTCCTAAAGATACCAAAAAACAAGAAAATGGTTATTATTTAAGTTCATGTTGTGAGTTTCAACACGAAGATATTACAAATCCAGAAAAAATTATTTCATTCAATCGTAAAATCAAAAGGTTTAGAGAACTATTACAACAAAATAAACCTGTATGTTTTTTGCGAACAGTTTGTTTAAATGATTATAATTATGAATTGAAGTATTATAAAAAATTACAAAAGGCTATTGACGACGCTTATCCAAGATTGAAATATATAATATGCTTTATAATCACCAAACAAAACTTTTTATCTTATTATAGAAATATAGATAACAGAACTTTTATATTCACAATCAATAATACGAATAATCATAATCATAGTTGTTTATTGGAACCTTATAATTTCATTTTTAATTTCATATTTAAAAATAATTTATTTTGTAACATCCCTAATTCAAACAACATTGAATTAATTAAAACAAATGTAGAATTAGAAACAACAGGTCTGATGCACACATAGTGCTATTTGTATACTTGAATATTTCAAGGGCATTGAAATATTTAACTGTTAAAAATAAATAAAATAATCGATATTATATTTGGACTCGTTGTATTTTATCTGTGATGTAAACATGATAGCATTACTTTTGCATATTTGCCTTATTATGTTGGTAAATGAATTATATGTAAATTCGCGAGTCAAGTAAAATTGTTTCGATAAATGGTAATGTTGTTCGAGTGTTTTTAAAAACTCAATATGGTATCCATGGAATATCATTTTTTTGAACGCATTCATATCGATATAATAGTATTTGTCTGTTTTTAAACATATTTTTTCAAATAGATCAAATATAAGTTCCGGAGCAACATTTGATCGGAATATCTGTTTAAGCATAGTAATGAATATGTATAATTTGAGTATATTATAATTTACATATATTTTAGTTTTATAGCAATTCAAGTGTTCAAGATTATTATAAGCTCCTTACTAATTAAAGCCAATTCTAACACATCTTCGTGAACGCTATGAAAAATTGTAATATATTTACATAGAATCGGAATTACAAGGTATTTTTCGTCTTCTGACAATAACTCGGTGCTTTTAATGAACGTAAAAAAATAGTCTAAAATATCAATCACCGAATATCCATAATCGTGAATATCATAAAAAATGCGAATGGCTGATATTAACACCCCGTTTTTTAACGCAGTAATGTATTCTTCGAACTGCTGAAACGAAATATTGCTACATATTTTTTTACACATATGTAATGATACCGGCACATGCGCCGAATATTCATCGCTGAGTATGTATATTTTCTCTAAATGATTGATAAGTTTACGAATCGAGTTTTTCGAAAATCCCAAAAGATATTCTTTGGCTTCATTCGTTATATGCAAAGATTCTTTCACGATTATTTTGTTCATAACATCGCGCAATTGTAATTCCGACGGAGATTCAACCCTAACTATATGAACGCGAGATTGAATGCTTTCAATTACTTTTTGCATATTAACCGCCGCCGTTACAAAATGCACGTTGTTTTTGTATTTATCTATGTAATTTCGAAATACCTGTTGGCATTGTTCGCTAATCATATCCAGATCGTCGATTACAATCATTTTCTTTTTACCATAAATGGAGCTATGCGATTGACAAAACGTTTTCATTTCATTGCGATAATAATTAATACCTTGTTCTTTGAGATTATTAATAAATAAAATATTAGTTTCGGGTATAGTTTGAGTTTTTTCTAAACCGTAGTATTCGCGAATGATAGCGTATAATAACGACGTTTTCCCTGAACTCGAATTTCCAAGGACGAGGAGATTCAAATCATCGATGTCATGGAGGGTTTTTAGGACGGACTTGAGTTTAGGATCTACGCAGAAATCGTCGATATAATAGGGTTTGTATTTGGTGATAAAAGTGGCGGAAGAATTTTGCATTGTGGTTATTATGGTATACTAACAATAAAGGTTTATGTGGGTTCCCTGAGAATAACTAAATTCGTTTGAAAAAGATATAATAATTCAGACCGTTTTGTATTATTATATGCCTGAATCTCATTATGAAATCCTAGGAGTTACATCAAAATCAACCGACGCGGAAATTAAGAAAGCATATCGAGTTCTGTCTTTGAAATATCATCCAGATCGAAATTCTTCTAGCGAAGCCGTGGATAAAATGCATAAAATAAACGAAGCCTATGAGGTATTAAGCGATCCCGTGAAAAAACGGCAATATGACATGGAATTAAAAAACCCGTTTTTATCGGGACTCGGTGGTATGCCTGGTGGAATGGGAATGCCGTTTTCCCGGATGGATAGCATGGATGA
>Ga0214923_10005766_pt1 | contig 14214 bp, 15 predicted proteins | sample LL1510_MetaG_FD_177993 | JGI IMG/M metagenome (GOLD analysis project Ga0214923, IMG submission 177993) | Freshwater microbial communities from Lake Lanier, Atlanta, Georgia, United States - LL-1510 | ecosystem: Environmental > Aquatic > Freshwater > Lake | place: USA: Georgia | collected... | reverse complement strand
AAAAATCGGCGTGACGCGAATCGCTAAATCGCAACCGACCTTTTTAAAATCGATATCACCGTCGCCGATTTTTACTAAAACGTCATATTGCGGAAATTTCTTTTTAAAATCCTGCAAGCGCGGAACCAGCCAAACATGGCTCATGGAAGGCATGACATTGATGTGTAAAATTTCTTTCGGCTGCTTTTTGTTTTTCGAGGCGATGATTTCTGCAGTGGCTTCTTCAATATTTAGCAGCGCTGCTTCAACTTTTTTGACATAAATTTGCGCCGCTTTGGTTAAATCAAGCGACTGAAAATTACGCTCAAAAACCTTGAAACCCAGATGATCTTCCAGCAGCGCAATCTGTTTGCTGATAGCACCTTGAGTTAAATTTAAAATGGCAGCAGCTTTGGAAAAATTTTTAGTTTTGGCGCAAACTATAAAAACTCGAAGACTTTTAAGAGGAGGCAATTTCATGATTAGTTGAACTATGAGTTTTTTTCATACCACTTACAGAAAAACATTAGTTTGTAAAAAAATTCAAGCCGCTGTTTTGTGCATCACAGAAATTTTCTTTAACTAAAAAATAATCAATATGTTGCAGCCCTTTCATTTAGCAATGCCCGTCACTGATTTAGAAAAAACGCGGAAATTTTACGGCGAATTTCTTGGCTTTCCCGAAGGTCGCGCTTCGGATAAATGGATCGATTGGGATTTTTTTGGTCATCAATTTGTGACTCATTTACATCTGCAAAAAAATGAAGGAATCGTTAATCCAGTTGATGGTCACGGCGTGCCAGTTCCCCATTTTGGCGTGGTATTGGAATGGCAACAATGGCATGATTTCGCCGATCGTTTAAAATCTCACAATGTGCAATTTGTGATCGAACCTTACATCCGATTTAAAGGACAAGTTGGCGAACAAGCGACAATGTTTTTTTGTGACCCAAGTGGTAACGCCCTTGAATTTAAAGCCTTCAAAGACATCTCTAAATTATTTGCAAAATGACCCAACTAACTTTTGAGCAAGTTAAACTTGCGGCGAATCGTCTAAAAAATCACATCGAGAAAACTCCGGTTATTTCTAGCGAAAAATTAAATGAGGAACTTGGCGCGCAGGTTTTTTTCAAAATGGAAAATCAGCAAAAAACCAAGTCTTTCAAGGCACGCGGAGCTTTCAATTCGATCTTAGCTTACCAAGAAAAACACGGAAAATTACCAGAAAAAGTTGTAGCACAAAGTTCGGGAAATCACGCCCAAGCAATCGCTAAAGCTTGTCAGGAATTTAATATTCCGGCTTTGATTTATATGATTACTAAAGCGTCACCCGTGAAAATTGCGGCGACCAGAGCTTTGGGTGCTGAAGTTGTTTTGTTTGATAAAAGAGCTGATGTCAATAAAGCGGCAGAAGATAAACAAAAAGAAGGCTATGTTTTTATTCATCCCAATGATGGTGACGATATAATTTTGGGCCAAGGAACTGCTGCCTTCGAGGCGCTTTCGGAAATTGGTGAAGTTGACGCAATTTTTGCACCTTGCGGCGGTGGAGGTTTGGTTTCGGGAACTTATTTGGCTAGTTTAGGATTGTCGCCAAAAGCTAAAACTTTTGCCTGCGAACCTTTGAGCGCCAACGATGCGGCGCGCTCAGTTCGTGAAGGAAAAATTGTTGGTTATGAAGATACTCCAAACACGGTTGCTGATGGTGCAAGGACTTTGCATGTATTGCCACAATCATTTGGCTATTTGCAAAAAGTTGCCGGATTTCTTGAAATTACCGAGGAAGAAATAGTTTTTTGGCAAAAGAAATTATCAGAGATTTTAGAGCAGAAAATTGAACCAACGTCAGCCCTTACAATTGCTGGCGCGGTGCAATATTTACAAAAAAATCCTCAAGCTAAAAATCAAAAACTTTTAGCTATTATTTCCGGTGGAAATGTTGTCTGAAGCAGCAATTTCGCTGACCATTTTTTTAAATCCGGTCGCAACCACGTAAGTTTCGGAAGAATCTTTGCGTGAAGAATCGGGTTTGAAATATTTCACCAAAGTGAAGTTTTTGCGTAATCTTTTTAAGATTTCATCGGAGTTGCCGCCTTGGAAAATTTTCCCAACAAAACTGCCATTTTTTGACAAGATTTTTTCGGTTAAAGTCAGCGCTTCTTCCAAAAGTGCGATGATGCGCATGTGATCTGTAGTGTGATCTCCGGTGGTATTTGCAGCCATATCGGACAAGACTGCATCGCATCTGCCGCTTTTGTTGTAGGGAATAGTTTTAAGCAATGAAACAATTTTTTCTGGTGCTTCTTGCGTCATAAAATCGCCGACGAAAAAATTCACTCCGGGAAGTGAATCAATTTCTAATAAATCGATCGCGATAACATTTCCGTCGCCAACTTTCGTCACCGCATATTGCGACCAACCTCCGGGTGCTGCGCCTAAATCGACCACGATTTTTCCTTTCTTAAAAATCTTAAATTTTTCATCAATTTCGATAATTTTAAAAGCGGCACGCGAACGCCATCCCTCAAGCTTGGCCTTCTCAACAAATGGATCATTAATTTGACGCAGCAACCATTTTTGTGATGATTTTTTTAGTCTTTTGGCTTTCTTTAATCTTTGTGATTTTTGGGGCATTATTCCTCTATTTTTCTGGCTTCATCAACTAACATCACGGGAATTCCGTTGTTAATTTTGTAGGCCAATTTTGATTTGTAGCAAATTAACTCATTATTTTTTTCATCAAAAACCAAGTCGCCCTTACATAGCGGGCAGATCAGAATTTCCAACAGTTCGGCAGATATTTTTTGTGACATAATTTCTTGAAAATTTTAAGGCTCACAAATAGCTTGCCCCGCTTTCTTTTTAAATCAAAGGACGAACAAGGATCAAAGTGAAAAAAATCTCAACAATAGGTATTATCGGTGGCGGACAACTTGGTCGCATGACCTGTTTTTATGCTCATAAAATGGGCTTTCGCACCGTAGTTTTATCCGATCAAGAAAATTCGCCAGCAAGTTTTGTCACTAATCAAACTATTGTTGCTGATTATGAAAATGAAGAAGCGCTGCAAAATTTTGCGCAGATGATTGATATCGCAACTTTTGAATTTGAAAATATTCCTTTTGAGACCGTTAACTTCCTAAGCAAACATGTTGAAGTTTGCCCAAGCGCGGAAGTTTTAAAAATTACGCAGCATCGAATTTTAGAGAAAAATTTCTTAAATTCGATCGGCATAAAAACTGCTCAATATGCAGAGATTTCAGGTCTTGATAGCCTGCTGGCAAATTTAGAAAAATTTGGTAAAGCGATTCTAAAAACTGCAACAATGGGTTATGATGGTAAAGGTCAGTTCGTTTTAAAAACTGCGCAAGATGCAAGAGATTGTTGGATTATGGCTCGCGATCATAAATTAATTTTAGAAAAATTTTGTCCTTTTGATTCCGAAATTTCGGTGATGGTGGCACGTTCAAAAACTGGTGAAGTTGCGGCTTATGAGCCTTTGACCAATATTCATAAAAATGGCATTTTGGACGAAAGTCATTATCCGGCAAAAATCTCGGAAGGCTTGAAAGCAAAAGCTCAAGAGCTGGCAAAAAAAATTGCGGCGGAATTAAATTTGATCGGAGTTTTAGCTGTCGAAATGTTTGTGATTGGTGATGAATTGTTGGTAAACGAGCTTGCGCCAAGGCCCCATAACTCCGGACATTTTTCAATGGATGCTGCGATAACCTCGCAATTCGAGCAATTAATCCGCGCCATTACTGGTCTGCCACTTGGTTCTACAGAATTTCATTCACAAGGTTATATGAAAAATTTAATCGGCGAAGAAGTGAATGATCTGGAAAAATTTTATCAAAATCCACGTGCAAAAATTCATCTTTACGGCAAAGAAAAAGTTGCTGTGGGCAGAAAAATGGCGCATGTAAACATTTTAAAATAAAAACCAGACCCCGTCATGCGACGGGGTGACAAATGGAATCGGGTTTATATTTCCGCTCCTTTGTCACCCCGTCGCATGACGGGGTCCATAACAAAAAGCAAAAATGACAAAATCAAAGGCAAAAGTTACAAAAACCGCTCTCAAAACCAAAAAATCCCTTCTCGACCAATTCAAATTTCTGGCGCAAGAAGATGGGTTTTTGGGCGTTGAAGAAAAATATTTAAAGTCGCAAGACGATGCCAAAGTGGTGGTTATTCCTTTTGGTTTGGAAAAATCGGTAAGCTATGGCGGCGGTACAAAAAACGGGCCAAAAGCGATCATTAAGGCATCGCAACAAGTTGAACTTTTTGACGAAGAATTTTGGTGCGAGCCTTTCAGACAATATGGTGTTGTGACAATGGCCGCGCCGAAGATTGACCGCACTTCCGTGGCAAAATCTTTGGAGCAATTAGAAAAAATCACCGAGCAAGTTTTAGCTGCTGGAAAATTTCCGCTAATTTTAGGTGGCGAGCATTCAATCACGGCAGGTTCAATTCGTCCTTTTGTAAAACGTTATCCGGACTTAGCGATTTTACATTTTGATGCTCACGCTGATCTTCGCGATGGTTTTGATGGCGAACATTATTCTCACGCTGCGGCACTTCGCCGTGTTATGGATAATCCAATCTCAACTTTAATTTCTTGCGGAATTCGTAATATTTCTGCCAGCGAAATTCCTTACTTAGAAGCTAATCGCGACCGCATTACAATCCATTTCGGCAAAGATCGCAGAAGCTGGGATGCTAAGAAAATCGTTGCTGCGCTTAAAGGTCGTCCCGTTTTTGTAACTTTTGATTTAGATGGTTTTGATTCAAGTTTGATGCAAGCCACAGGAACTCCAGAACCCGGTGGAATTATGTGGGAAGACGCTTTAGACATTATCCGTGAAGCCAGCAAAATTTCTAATATCGTTGGTGCGGACGTTGTTGAATTGGCGCCGGTAAAACTGCTACATTCTTGCGATTTTCTTTCGGCAAAATTGTGTTATAAAATTTTGTCTTATGCTTTCCTAAATAAGAAAAAGTAATGATCAAAAAATCCCCTTCCAAATTTACGATTGATGGAGTTGAAATTAAACGTGGCAAGCGTTCTCGCATCAATATTGATATGGGCAGTATTTACGATTTTACCGATGTAAAAATGCCTCTGGAAGTGGTGCGTGGAAAAGAAGATGGGCCGACACTTTTTATTTCTTCGACAATTCATGGCGACGAAATTAACGGCATCGAAATTGCTCGTCGTTTGCTTTCACATAAAGCGCTGGAACATATTTGTGGAACTTTGATTGTAATTCCGATCGTAAATATTTTTGGATTTAACGATCGCTCACGCTATTTGCCAGATCGCCGCGATTTGAATCGCTGTTTTCCGGGATTAAAAAATGGCTCCTTAACTTCACAGCTTGCCCATAAATTTATGCAGGAAATCGTTCTGAAATCTGATTTTGGAATTGATCTTCATACTGGTGCATTTCATCGCTGCAATTATCCGCAAATTCGCGCTGACATTTCTGACGAAACAACTTTGGAACTTGCTAAAGCTTTCGGCGCTCCGGTTGTAATCGGATCAGATTTGCGTGATGGATCTTTGCGTGCTTCAGTAGCTCAAATGAATATTCCGATGATTTTATTTGAAGCCGGAGAAGCTCTGCGTTTTGATGAAGATAATATTAAAATCGGCATTGATGGAATTTTGAATGTGATGCGCAAAATCGGCATGATTAAAGAGCCGGTAAAAAAATTTCCGACTAAAAAAATCTTCATCGCACGTTCAAGTTCTTGGGTGCGTGCTCCTCACAGCGGAATTCACATTGCGCATCAGACTTTGGGAAAAAAGGTGAAAAAAGGCGATATGCTCGGCGAAATTTCCAATCCTTTTGGCGATCATAAAATTGTGGTAAAAGCTCACGAAAATGGCATGATTATCGGCATGTCGAAATTACCGCTAGCTAATAAGGGTGATGCTTTGTTTCATATCGCTTGCGAGAAGCGTAGCAAAAAATTCTCTGCGTCAAATCAAATGCACGAACATTTTGAGAATGTTGATCCTGTGAATATTTAATTTCGAAAGTTGCATTTTATTTTTTGACTCATATTTTGCCGCGCCTCTGATCTATTCGATGCCTGTCATTTCATTATCGAAGAATCCCAAAAAATAAATTTAGTTAAAACACAATGCCAAGAGCCTCCGTTATTGCTAAAAACTACGCTAAAGCTCTGTTCGTGGCGACCAAAAAGAATAATTCTATTGATAAGGTCTCTGCTGAACTTGATGAATTTAAGAAAAATTTTAGTTCAAGTTTCGCCCATGAATTACAGAATCCTGTAATCTCAAAAGCAGAATTGGAAAAAGTGATGGAAGATATTACAAAAAAACTTGCTTTGACAAAAATCACGACTGATTTCTTTATGGCTGTGGCTCGTAACAGAAGGCTCAGCATGTTTCCAGAAATTCATTCTGAATATTGTCATTTGATCAAAAAGCAGAAAAATATTTTGGAAGTGGAAGTGATTTTTGCTTCAAAACCTACAAAATTACAGTTCGATAAAATCAAATCTTTGGTTGAGCAAAAACATGCCGACAAAGTTATCGAAATCAAAGAAACTTTTAACGCAAAAATTTTAGGCGGATTTCAAGTTAAAATCGGTTCTAACATCATTGATGTCAGTCTGAAAAATCAGTTATCTAATCTAGAAAAACAATTAAGCGCAGCTTTCTAATAACAACCAAAAAAATTAAGAATATGGAATTTAGAGTTGAAGAATTTTCCAACGTTTTACAAAAGAAAATCGAGGGCTTTAAAAGCTCGGCTGAATTAAAAGAAGTTGGCGAAGTAATTAAAATTGGCGACGGAATCGCTAAAGTTTACGGTCTTGATAATGTTCAAGCGGGTGAACTTGTTGAATTTGAAGGCGGTGTCAAAGGTATGGCGCTTAACCTTGAAACTGACAACGTTGGTATCGTAGTTTTTGGTGAAGCTCAAACAATTAAAGAAGGTTCTTCAGTTAAAAGAACTGGAAAAATCGTGGAAGTTCCAGTTGGTAAAGGTCTTTTAGGCCGCGTTATTGACGCTCTTGGAAATCCAATCGACGGTAAAGGTCCACTTACTGATGTTGAAAATCGTCGTGTAGAAATCAAAGCTCCGGGAATTATCGCTCGTCAGTCAGTTTCTGAGCCAATGCAAACTGGTATCAAAGCAATCGACAGTTTGATTCCAATTGGACGTGGACAAAGAGAATTGATTATTGGCGACCGTCAAACCGGTAAAACTGCCATCGTTCTTGATACATTCATTAACCAAGCCAAAGCTCACGAAGAAAATAACGATAAGCAAAAACTTTTCTGTATCTACGTTGCAATTGGCCAAAAACGCTCAACTGTAGCTCAAATCGTTAAAACTTTAGAAGATGCTGGCGCGATGAAATATTCAGTTGTGGTTTCTGCAACTGCTTCTGAATCTGCCGCGCTACAATTCTTCGCTCCTTACACTGGTTGTACTGTTGGTGAATATTTCCGTGACAACGGTATGCATGCTTTGGTTGCTTACGACGATTTGTCTAAACACGCTGTAGCTTACCGCGAAATGTCACTTCTACTTCGTCGCCCACCAGGACGCGAAGCTTATCCGGGAGACGTTTTCTACGTTCACTCAAGATTGTTAGAACGTGCTGCTAAAATGTCTGATGCAATGGGTGGTGGTTCCCTAACTGCACTTCCAATCATCGAAACTCAAGCTGGTGACGTTTCTGCTTACATTCCAACTAACGTGATTTCAATCACTGACGGACAAATTTTCTTGGAAACTGAACTTTTCTACAAAGGTATCAAACCTGCGGTAAACGTTGGTTTGTCAGTATCTCGTGTAGGTTCTGCTGCTCAAACTAAAGCGATGAAACAAGTTGCTGGAACGATCAAGCTTGACTTGGCACAGTTCCGTGAACTTGAAGCTTTTGCTCAATTCGGTTCTGACTTAGATGCGGCAACACAAAAATTGCTCGATAAAGGTCGTAAATTGACTGAATTATTGAAACAAAATCAATATTCGCCAATGGGCTTCGAAGAGCAAGTTGCTTCGATCTATGTTGGTGTAAAAGGTTATTTGGATAAAGTTCCTGCTAAAGAAGTTGTAAAATTTGAAAAAGAATTTTTGCGTAAATTGAAAAGCAGCAACCCAGAAATTTTAGCTTCAATCAAACAAGAGCAAAAAATCTCTGAACCAACAGAAGCAGCTTTGAAAAAAGCGATCGAAAAGTTTCTTGAAATCTTTTTGAATCATGCTCCTAACTCTAATCCTGATCATGGCGGTTTGAATGATCGTTTAGCTCACAAAAACTAGAGATTAAATGGCTAATTTAAAAACTCTCAAAACCAGAATTAAGTCGGTAAAATCGACGCAGAAAATGACCAAAGCCATGAAAATGGTTGCGGCTTCGCGCTTGAAAAAGGCGAAGCATGCGGTTGAAGTTTCGCGTCCTTTTGCTGACAAGATTCACGAAATGGTTTGTAACTTAGCATCAAACATCGCGGTACGCGGAAATTTGGATGAAAAATTTCCACTTCTGACCGGCAAAGGAAAAAACTCATCTTATTTAATTATCGTGATGTCTTCCGATCGCGGCCTTTGCGGTGGTTTGAATGGTGCTACAGTTAAATTTACCAAGAATCGCATTAATAATCTGATTGCCGAAGGCAAAGAAGTTAAAATTATTTGTGTTGGTAAAAAATCTTACGAACAGCTGCGTTCACTTTACGGCAAAAAAATTGTCGATCATTTTTTCGGAATTTTCCGCGGTGTGGTTGAACATAAAAGTGCGGAAGAAGTAACACAAAAAATCACTGAACTTTACGCTCAAAATCAGTTCGATATTTGCGAAGTAATTTACAGCAAATTCAAATCAGCAATCGCGCAAGAGCAAATTTGCAAGCAAATCGTGCCAGCGCAAATTAAGGTTGTTGAAAAAGATCAGTCTTTCGATTCTCCCGTTGAATATGAACCTGACCAAGAAGAAATTCTGCAAGATTTATTGCCAAGAAATCTTTCGATCCAAATCTATAATCAGCTTCTAGAAAATTCTGCTTCTGAACAAGGCGCCAGAATGGCAGCGATGGAAGCGGCTAGCAACAACGCTGGTAAAATGATTAAGAATTTGACACTGGTTTATAACAGAACCAGACAGGCTAATATCACTAAAGAATTGATCGATATTATTTCTGGTGCGAATACGGTTTAGTAGGTGATAACCTCCTTTGAAAAAGGAGGTGTCATGCCTTACGTGTGACGGAGGATTTACCTAAGTTACGGGTAAATCTTCTTTAAACTTCCTGTAACTTTGGTAAATCCTCCGGCGCTTTCGCGCCACCTCCTTTTTCAAAGGAGGCTTTCCCTACTCTTTTTTGATGCAAAATCTCTCTCAAAAAAATCTCTGGCTTAACATCGACAAACCAATCGGATATTCATCCGCTAAAGTTGTTGCGATTGTCAAACGTGTTACTGGTGCAAAAAAAGTTGGTCATGCCGGAACTCTTGACCCATTTGCTTCTGGAATACTTCCAATCGCTCTAAATAAAGCGACTAAAACCTGCCAGTATATTGCCGACGAGCGCAAAAAATATTTTTTCCGCATCACTTGGGGTGAATTTCGCGATACTGACGATGTTGAAGGGAAAGTTATTGAATCAAGCTTAGCAAGACCCGACATCGCACAAATAATTTCCGTTCTACCAAATTTCTTAGGAAAAATAAAACAAGTTCCCTCACGCTTTTCTGCGATAAAAATCGATGGTCAACGTGCTTACGAATTAGCTCGTAAAGAAATCGAGTTCGAAATGAAGCAGCGCGAAGTTGAGATTTTTTCTCTAAAATTAATTTCTAATTCTGCTGAATTTTCCGAGTTCGAAGTTGAGTGCTCAAAAGGCACTTATATTCGCTCTTTAGCGCGTGATATTTCTAAGAAAATTGGAGTCTGTGGTTACGTTTCCACGCTTACTCGTTTAGCCGTTGGCAAATTTCTCTACCAGAAAAGAATTTCCCTTGACGTCTTAAAACAGGTCACTACTTATGGCGGCCGTTTTCTTGATGGCTCGCTGCTTTGTTTGCAGGATGTCTTAGGTTTTATGGTCGAAGTTAAGTTGGATGATCTGGATGCTAGTAAGTTTAAAAATGGTCAGATTATAACAATCAATATGTCGCCCCACGGCGATCAATCTCTAGCTCATAATTCTCTAGCACTTCACGCTAACATCGTTCGTGTCGTCAATAATGGTGAATTAATCGGTCTTGCTAATTTTTCTCAAAATCTGCTGAAGCCCGTTAATGTTTTTTAATCTATAAATTTTGGATAATGTCAGTTCTTACAAAATCAAAGAAAGAAGTTGTTAAATCATTTGCTCAAGCTCCAAACGATACTGGTTCGGTTGAAGTACAATGCGCGGTAATTACTAAACAAATGAACAATTTGAGCGAACATCTTAAAGTTCACAAAAGTGACTATTCTTCAAGAAGAGGTTTGTTAATTTTGGTTGGTAAAAGAAGAAGTTTGTTGGACTACCTAAAATCAAAATCAGTAGCACGTTACGAAGCTCTAATCAAAAAATTAGAAATCAGAAAATAGTTTTAGCGCCGATTGATTTTCGGCGCTTCAAGCTCTCACCACGCTTTTCTCAAGAACCCATCACAATCATAATAATAAAAAGCTGATAATATGTTTAATGTTGTAAAAAAAGAAATTAATTGGGGCGGAAAAATCCTATCCCTAGAAACTGGCAAAATCGCTCGTCAAGCCAGTTCAGTTGTTGCTAGATTTGGAAATACTACAATCCTTTGTGCTGTTACTGTTGCTGCTAAAGCTGCTGAAAATGCCGGATTCTTCCCACTTACTGTAAACTATTTAGAAAAAACTTACGCTGCCGGAAAAATTCCTGGTGGTTTCTTCAAAAGAGAAGCTAAGCCTTCAGAAGCTGCTACTCTTACTTCAAGATTGATTGATCGTCCGATCCGCCCTTTGTTCCCAGAAAATTTTTACAACGAAGTTAACGTCGTTTGTACCGTACTTTCTTACGATCCTTCACACACCCCAGACATCATCGCTCTAATCGGCGCTTCTGCTGCTTTGGCAATTTCTGAAGCTCCTTTTGCTGAACCAGTTGCTGGTGCAAGAGTTGGTTTGGTTGACGGACAATTCGTTCTTAACCCAAGCAGTGAAGAACTTAAAAACAGTTCTTTAGATCTAGTTGTTGCTGGAACTCAGTCTTCAGTTTTGATGGTTGAATCAGAAGCTAAAGAATTAACCGAAGCTCAAATGCTTGATGCCGTTAATTTTGGTCATCAACAATTCCAACCAATCATTGATTTGATCAAGGAATTTGCTGGTGAAGCTGGCAAGAAAAAAATCGAAGTTAAGCAAGAAGATAACTCTGCTTTGAAAAAAGAAATTACTGCTTTCATTGGTGACAGATTAATCGCTGCTTTCAAAAAATCTGCGAAACAAGAACGCGCTTCTGATCTTGCTCAAATTCAAGCCGATATTGAAGCTAAATTTATCAATGAAGAAGCTGGGATTTCTAAAAACAAAATCTCTTCAATTTTCAAATATTTGGAAAAAGACATCGTTCGTAACGACATCTTAAAAAGCCACTCAAGAATTGATGGCCGTAAGCTTGATCAAGTTCGTCAAATCGAAATTGAAGTTGGTATTTTACCACAAGTTCACGGTTCTGCCCTTTTCACTCGCGGCGAAACTCAAGCTTTGGTTGTTACCACTCTTGGTTCATCAAAAGACGAGCAAATGGTTGAAGGTCTTGACGGCATGAGCAAAGAAGCTTTCATGTTGCACTACAACTTCCCTCCATACTCAGTTGGTGAAACTGGACAATTGAAATCTCCAGGACGTCGTGAAATCGGTCACGGAAAATTAGCGCACCGCGCTTTGGCTCCAGTGTTCCCTGCAATCAACGAAAACTTTTCTTACGTTACTCGCGTAGTTTCTGAAATCACTGAATCAAACGGTTCATCTTCAATGGCTACAGTTTGCGGAACTTCTCTATCATTGATGGACGCTGGCGTTCCAATCACAGAACCAGTTTCTGGTATCGCGATGGGATTGATCAAAGAAGGCGACAATTACGTTGTTCTTTCTGACATCATGGGTGACGAAGATCACTTAGGTGACATGGATTTCAAAGTTGCTGGTACTAAAAACGGTATCACTGCTCTTCAAATGGACATCAAAATCAACGGCATTAGCGCTGAAATCATGGAAAAAGCTTTAGGACAAGCTCATGGTGGCAGAATGCACATCCTTGACAAAATGGTTGCAGTTATGGGAACTCCAAGAACTGAACTAAATGTCAACGTGCCAAAAGTTGAAATCATGAACATTTCGCCAAAAAAGATTCGTGATGTAATCGGATCTCGCGGCAAAGTTATCAAAGAAATTTGCGCCGTTGCTGGTGTTGTAATGGATGTTGAAGATGACGGTACTGTCAAAATCAGCTCTAACAGCAATGAAGCGATCAAAAAAGCAGTTGCTATGGTTCACGAAATCACTTTCGAACCTGAAATCGGCGACATTTACCAAGGACCAGTTGTTAAAGTTATTGATGCCGGCGCTTTCGTTAGCATTTCAAATAACCGTGACGGATTCGTTCACATTTCTGAACTTGCTGAATATCGCGTTGATTTCGTTGAAGACGTAATCAATGAAGGCGACATCGTTAAAGTTAAAGTTATTGGCTTCGATAAAAAAGGCCGTCCGAAATTAAGCTATCGCTGTGTTGATCAAGCGACTGGTGCAGATATTTCTGACACTCTTCCTGCTCGTCCACAAATCGACGAAAGAGAAGATCGCGACGATAGACGCGGTGGCGGTGAAAGACGTGAAAGAAGCGGCAGCAGCGACAGAGGAGATAGAGGCGGCGAACGTCGCGAACGTGGTGGCGATGATCGCCGTGACGATAGACGTGGCGGTTCTGATCGTCGTGACGACAGACGCGGTGATGACCGTCGCAGCAGCGGAGATCGTGATGATCGCCGTAGCGGTGGTAGCGAAGAGCCAGTTAAAAAACGTCGTGGTTTCTTTAGCTAGTCTAAAAAATTGTTAGTTATTTAAATTAGGGTGGAGTCAATTGGCTCCACCCTTTTTTGTGCTTTGCTCGGGGACTTACTTTATTTATTTTAAAAATATGCCAATCGCTCAAAAAGATTTAGAAAAACTTCTGCGTGATAATTTTCCAGACGCACAAATTAAAGTGGTAGCATTAGTCGCCGACGACAATCATTATTCGGTTGAAATTGCCGATAAAATTTTTGCTGGCAAAACAAGAGTACAGCAACATAAAATAGTGAACGTTGCTCTTAAAGAAATTCTGGGCGATGTACTTCACGCCATGCAACTCAAGACTTCCGACAAGTTAAATTAAAATCCCTATGTCAAATATTTTAGAACAAATTCAAGAAACCATTTCCACCAACGACGTTGTGCTCTACATGAAAGGCACGAAAGATTTTCCACAATGTGGATTTTCTGCTGCTGTTTCTCACGTCTTAAAAACTGTTGGTGTAGAATTTTTGGATGTTGATGTGCTTCGTGATCCAGAAGTTCGCCAAGGAATTAAAGATTTCTCTGACTGGCCGACTATCCCACAACTTTACGTGAAAGGCGAGTTCATCGGTGGTTGCGACATTATTAAAGAAATGTTTCAATCTGGCGAATTACAAGAATTATTCAAATCCCAAAATCTTATCGCCTAATTCCATGTCAAATCTTGCAATCGAAATAAAAGGCTTAAGCAAGACTTACAAAAAATCGAAAAAATCTGGCGAAAAAATTGCGCTAAAATCTGTCGATTTAGAAATTAAAAAAGGTTCGTTTTTTGGTCTTTTGGGTCCAAATGGCGCTGGTAAATCTACCATCATTAATATTCTTGCTGGATTAGTTAACAAAACTTCTGGCACGGTAAAAATTGCCGGAATTGATATTGATAAAGAGCCGCAATTAGCAAAATTCAGAATCGGCATTGTGCCGCAAGAATTAATCATCGATCCCTTTTTCAATGTTCGCGAAACTTTGGAAATTTACGCTGGATATTTTGGCATCAGAAAAGCCGATCGTCGCACTGATGAAATCATCGAAGCTTTGGGATTAAAAGATAAAGCTACAGCAACACCTCGCAGCCTTTCGGGCGGTATGCGCCGCAGATTATTAGTGGCAAAAGCCTTAGTTCACAAACCGGAAATTTTAGTTTTAGATGAGCCGACA
>Ga0214923_10005765_pt1 | contig 14214 bp, 12 predicted proteins | sample LL1510_MetaG_FD_177993 | JGI IMG/M metagenome (GOLD analysis project Ga0214923, IMG submission 177993) | Freshwater microbial communities from Lake Lanier, Atlanta, Georgia, United States - LL-1510 | ecosystem: Environmental > Aquatic > Freshwater > Lake | place: USA: Georgia | collected... | reverse complement strand
ATGCGCTGCTACAAGGTTGATTGATTTTCATCCTTGTTCTTATCTCAATTTGCAACCATTACTACCACAATATATTCTATATTATTCCAATATTAAATTCTGATTTCCTTACACGCATTGGGGTTAAACGGACTACCCTTCTCCCACATTCCACTTCATGTTTAAAATTTCAGACCATTCTTGTGTGATTTTTTTTGCTAACCATGTCGTCAATTTATAGGCGCCAGGACCCGCTGGATGAACCTCATCAAACCAATTTTTTTCGTCGAATAACTTTTTCATGAACCTAGGGGAAGCCGGTCCTAACATCATTGTGTGAGTTGGTAGAGAGCGGCAAAAGGCATTTTGATATTGGTACTCTTCGATGTCTAAGGTCGGAATGGCATAGAAAACAAGGGTATGAACATAAGGAGCCATTTGTGCAAAGAGCTCCTGATAATAGATCATCCATCCTGAAGGTGGTGTATGGTTTTTTAGGAGAGCAGGACTAGTATTTAGAATCATTTTTTCAAAAGCTTCCTTGCTTTTTTGGTAACAAAAAGATCCCTTCGTTTTTTTGAGTGGAAAAAACCCCCAGTCTTTCTTGTTGTAGTTTAAGGGTTGTAATGCCGAAAAAATACCAACAGCAAAACGATTGAGAAAGAGATGTTCAAGCATGATCCATGTAATATTTTTTTTCTCTTGCGAACTAGCACGTAGTGCTTTCCAAGCCATAAAGGCATTATGAGGTTCTAACCAGACTAATGAACGTAGGGTATTGGATTCTTTAAAAAAATGATCCAGCGGATTCTGATCATAGGTTTGAAATACCTCACTTAACAAAATTACAGGTACTTTTTCAAAGGGATGATGAGGGTAAATCTGAATGACTTTTTTGATAAAAAGTTCTAGCATAAACAGTCGCTCAAAATGATTGGCTCCTGGGAGAGAAAATTTTAATACCGTTGCATTGATTCCATGTTCATGCAGTGTTTGTTCAAGCAGTTCTTGATCGATTCCAAATTCCGTAACGCTACTTCCCTCCAAAATAACAAGAGGCTTATTTTCCCATCCGGGTAAATGTATCAAGTGATCAACTTGCCCGCGTACATGTGTGATCGCATCTGCGTGAGGATAGAACCATTCTGTGGAAATAAACCAACGGACACCGAATAAGAAAGAGAAAATACAAAATGCTACTCCAAGGAAGGGCTTCATTCTAGGAGGCGTCTTACCAGGAAGAATCAATCCGAGTCCCAACATTGCGAGAATAGGAATAATGACAAGAATCATCTGAACTAAAATTGAAAATAGATAAAGTTGACCATGCCCGTACTCATAAAAAGCAATCCGAGAAGAAGAGCTAAACTAATAGCTATATAAAGGGCAATATTGGAGCGCCACACATACTTAAAGCGCCACTGATCATTTCCATAAAGAGCTGTGTCAAAAAAAAGTGGTAGCAGTAAAAGTCCCCAGGGAAGGGATGAGAGGCCTAAATCAGGGATTTTATGAGCCAAAAGAGTAGAAAATATTTCTATGACTCCAGATAGCATCTCACGGATCAGCAAGACTGTATCATTCCACGTCATAGCACGAAAAGGAATCCAACAAAGCAAAACTATTCCCTGTGTGATCAGCCAACAAAAAGGCGTACGGAGTTTTTTTGATAGTAACATTATTGCACGCATAAAATAGTTAGAAGATAGTGTCATGATGCCAGGTGTTGCATTCTCACTACAACGAGGAATGGTAGAAACCTCATCGGATATATAAGCGACGCAGTCGTCTGCAGTCGCTGAATCTACGCCCGCATGAAATATTCGGACTGATGGCTTTGTGAAGGTGCACAATGAGCGCCATGCATGATTAAGACAAAGAGCCACGCCATGAATGCCACCCCAAAGCAAAAAATTCCAACTTGCACCATGCCACATTCCCCCCAGGAACATGGTGATGATGATATTCAAGTAATTTCTGAAAAGAGAACAGCGATTCCCTCCAAGAGGAATATAGAGATAATCTCGTAGCCAGGTTGAAAGCGAGATATGCCAGCGTCTCCAAAAATCAATAAGTGATGTAGCGCGATAAGGAAAATGAAAATTTTCAGGCAGCGTGTAGCCAAGTAGCTGAGCCACTCCAATTGCCATTAAAGAATAGCCTGCAAAATCAAAATAGATCTGCCCATAAAAACCAACACATCCTCCTAAAAGATTAATTTTAGGTTGATTATGAAGTTTTTCAAAAATGGGATTTACCACCGCAGCCAAGTGATCTGCAAAGACTGTTTTATAGAGAAATCCCAATGCAAATTTTCGGCAGCCTTCAATAAAAAAAGGAGCATGAAAAATCCTTTTTTGTAGTAGCTGAGGAAGGAAATTGGGGGCGTGAATAATCGGGCCTGCTACAAGATGAGGGAAAAAGGAAAGGTAGAGACCAAGGCGAATGAATGATTTTTCCGCAAGGAGCTTTCCTCGATAAACAGTAACGACATAACTGATTGCTTGAAAAATATAAAAACTAATTCCTGCCGGCAGAATAATCTTGAGCGTAGTCCAGCCAAGGATAGTTCCTAATTTTTGACAGGCATGCTGGAGCGATTCCAAAAAAAAGTTTGTGTATTTAAAATACGCCAAGATCAAGAGTAAGAGTGTGCAGACGCCGATCATGATCTTTTTTTGTCTCTTTTTATTGGATGTTTCGAGCAATCGTCCTCCAAGATAGGAGATGATAATCACCATGAGAAGGAGTGCCGTAAATTTCCAGTTCCACCATCCATAGAAAAAGAAATTGGCAGCAAAAAGAAAGGGATGTCGCCAACGGTCTTCACGCAGGCCCCAATAAATTCCTAGAACAATTAGTAAAAAAAAGAGAAAAGGGATGGTATTAAAAATCATGGCTCAAAATAATACTCTCTTTTCTTCATCGCGGGGTGTTTCATGCTTTATGGATTTCTTAGAAGTGATGCTACTTCCCCGAACTGAAATTTGAAAAAACAGAAATATCATGATGCTTCCAAGTGTGATTCCCAAACATCCTTTTGCAAAAAGATCTCCATATCTCGAATAAAACGTGAGCGATGGATTCTTTGGAAGCTTCCAGGGAGCCGCCATCATTCCTTCAAAAAACGTATTGCCGTTGCTCTCTTTGAGTTCATGCGTAATACGGCCAAAACGATCAATGAGGCATGTCACTCCGGTATTAGCAACGCGTAGCATGGGAAGTTTTGTTTCTGCACAGCGAAAGAGAGCATTGATAAGATGCTGCGAAGAGGCAGCGGAATGATCGAACCATCCATCATTAGTCAGTGTAATGAGTCCTTGGGCACCAAGGATAGCAAAGTTCCGCGTAAGGTCACCTAATGTATCTTCAAAGCACAAGAGAGGAGCTACTCTTATCCCTTGATGTGAAAGAGAGAGTAATTTAGGGCCAGGACCAGGATTGAAATCCCCTAAGATACGCTCACCAATGAGCCACTTAAAAATGGGAAAGGTCTGACGACATGGAATGTATTCACCAAATGGAAGAAGATGGGTTTTTGCATAATATTGAATGTCTGAAATTCCTGGCAAGGGTTTGGCATTGAGGAGAATTGCAGCATTATAATCCCGTGGTGGCTCTTTTTCGAAATAGAGCGAACCAATGAGAAAGTCAGTAGTACTTTGTGCGAGTAGCTCCTGAACTTGAAAAAAAGTTTTTGCATCAGATAAAAGGGGTCTTGGGGTTGCGGCTTCTGGCCATACAATGAGATCGGGATGTAGTGCAAGTGCTGCCTGTGATTGACGACAATAGGTAGCCATAATGCTCTCTTCAAAAAAATGGTCCCATTTATGATTTTGTGGAATATTACCTTGAATGGCTACAATGGAGAGCGTGCGTTGAGAAGGTATAGGAGAGAGCATTTCATGGATGCCATAAATCATTAGAGTCAAAATCAAAAAACATATGATCAATATTTCACTCGGCAATCTGAGTCGCAAGGGGAGGGTAATTATTTTTTGTTTTCTTTCTTCAATAAAACGTTTTGCTCCTAAGGTTAAACTACAGCTGGTCATCACCCCGAGAAAAGAAAGTCCCAAGACACCCGTAATATCACATATTTGCAACAAAGGAATTGTGTGATGGAAAGCAACACCAAAGCAATTCCATCCAAAACCAGTGAAGAGAGTCCCACGCAGCCATTCTAAAGCACTCCACGCTGCCGCTGATAAACATGCAATCAGTAGATTTTTTATCGTTGAAGGTTTCCCATAATCTAAGAATGGCCGGAGTACGATACCAACAAAAGCTCCCCATAAGCCTGCATAGAGTGCTAAATAAAATGGGAGAGTTGCTAATCCTTCCCAAGCCACACAAGCAATCCACTCAAGGGTGCAAAGAAAAAAAATGATACCTGCTAAAAAACCGAGAAAAAAAGTAAAGCCCAAACGTTTTACAAAAGATTCAGGAAGCGGTGAAAGTAAAAGTCCGCTACACACTGGTATAAAAGCCACAAATGGAATGCATGCAAATGTTCCTCGATCGTAGGGTGGGAATGTACTACTCATGGCAACCCCAGAAAGAAGAGAGAGCAAGGAAGGAATTAGGTAGCTACAGCGCTCAAGATGTCTCTTCTCTAATCTTGCAGAAGAGAAAAATGAGATGCATGAAAACAAAATTTTTACAAAATTTTTACAAAAAAATTTCATTTGCTAAGTTGCTAGGTTTCTAGGACAAGGGAGGGGGGATTGTTGCATCAATAGTGACAGTACAATGTGTGCCAGGGATCCATTGCTCGATTTTTTCTTCATTTAAAGGATTGTTGTGAGCAGGAAGATCGATTAACTCTAGTTTGACTAGCAAAAGAGAGCGCCTGCCAAGCATTGTTTGAGTGACAGAAACGACTTCTGCTTTACAAGGAAATAAAACTACCCCTCCGGAAAAAGTTACTTTCGCGATTTGATGAGAAACAATTTTTTTTTCAAGTCGTTGCGGGTACAATGCCGCAATGATTCCCTTACTGCTAATGATTTCGGCTTCATGACTCGAGTAGACATGTTGTGTATACATCCAGACTGTTAGTGCTGCACTGATGATTCCTAGGAAAGCAATTAATAATACTAGGGAGGAGCCGTTCTTCCAAAAACGTGAAGAAAAAATGCGTTGCATAGAAAAAATGATATGTGATTCAGGATTGGTGATTGAGAAGTTTAAAAAATAAGAAGATTCTTTGGAATCATGAAATCGTTTTATCATATTCTTTTTTTTGGATGGATGGGTGCTGTTTCCATCGGAATCTCTAGCGCACAGGACACTAATCCTATCTCGCGTTTAGAAATTGAAGAGATGACTCAAGCGAGCCAACCGGAAACCAATAGTCCTTTTTTTATTGAACGTGAAGAGGCACGAGAGGCGATAGCAGAGGCTGCAAGAAATCCCATTTATAGAAATTCTTTACTACTGCCTCGACATTCCTTCCAAGAAGAAATGAAAAAAATGATGCATGGTTTTCTTGTGATGACTAAGGTCTTTCCGAATAAAACCATTCCACCTGCGGTACAAATTTTTGTAGAACCTTCCTCTTTTTCTATTAGTGAAACTCCTGAAATTTCAGTCTCATGTAAAATAACAAACACCACAAAAGAGATTCTCTTTATTGATTTCGCAACAAATCAGCGCATTGAAATCGTCGTCAAAGAGAGTAATGGAACTCCTGTGATGCGGTGGTCTGACGATCGATCTTTTGATCCCATTACAAGCATTGTCACTATCAATCCAAGAGAAAGTATTCTTTACACTGAAAAAATTCCAACCGCCATCATGAAAAATGGCAGCAAATACCTTCTTGAAGTATCCCTGATTGGGCATGCAGAATATACGCGCACTGAGCTGATTTTTCCGCAGGATCCTTATTTCAGCTCGTCACATACTCCGACTACACTTCATGAATAGATTTTATTTTTTTAATAAAAATTGTTGCCAAGATCCATTTTGATCATTACTTCTTTTATCCCATTTATCTCACTTAATACCATGTCTGAAATATCCACTGAAGAAAAAGTACGTAATATCATCGTCGAACAACTCGGCCTCACTGCAGAACAAGTTACTCTTGATGCCTCTTTCATTGAGGATCTGGGAGCGGACTCACTCGATACTGTCGAGCTGGTCATGGCTTTTGAGGAAGAATTTGGTGTTGAAGTTCCTGATGAGGATGCTGAAAAGCTCTTAAAGGTTCGTGATGTTGTTCACTATATTGAAGAGAAAAGCAAAGTGTAATTTTCTGATCTCTCGTTCTCTTGTGAAGAAATGTGCAAGCTAAAATTGCTAAATTTCTAATTTAGCCAAAAGTCCTGCATAACAACTCTAGTTTAGAATGGCTGTTATAGAGCAGCAGCTAACATATATTGTCAGCTATAGCTCTAAAACAGCCATTTTAAATTCTGGTTACCACTCCTATCTGTACGCAAATGAATTATGGTAAATTTAACCTTTGCTTGGTTCTTCGCGGTCAGCTGTGTCATTGCTCTTGTTATCTCGGATGCCAGTACGCTGATGACAGCTTGTGTTATAAGCAGCGACTATCTTTGAAAGATTCCAGGCTACAATTATTCTAAAATTTTTGAGAAAAAAGCTATACTAGTTCTTTAATAGCAAGCTCTTTTGCCTAGCTTAGCACCCAAAGCGGCTACTTCAGAGACTTCGACGAGTTTGGAAATCCTAAAATTGATATGCTCTAAGCTACAAAAACTTCCCTTTTCGCACCTCCCTATTAGCCTAACCCGAATATTTCACACTAAATCTACTACGGCTTATGGAAAGCTCTATGACTACTACATTGGTTTCGAATTGTGATTGGGGCAGTGTATATACACACATACAGCCCAACATCACAATTCCTTCCCACGCCTAGTACTAAGCAAGCTTTTGACGGCGCCTCATGACGCTTCAGTATGAAATATTCGGGTTAACCCTTCTCAATTTAATTTTATGACTAACAAGAGTTTTAGACGATGGTGCTCAATTTTTATTATTACGATTTTAGTCTTCCAAGGCATTCCTCTAGGCTTTGCGGTCACAACGATTAGTGGTTCAGGAGCGACTTTTCCTGCACCTCTTTATATTCGCTGGGCGTCAGAGTTTCAAAAAAGTCATCCTGAAATTGCGGTCAATTATCAAGGGATTGGCAGTGGTGCTGGTATTGTAAATTTTACAAAGGGACTAACGGATTTTTGTGCAAGTGATATTATCATGACTGATCAAGAAATTGAAAAAAATCATGGCAATATTGTCATGATTCCTCTCACAGCAGGAATGATTGTTTTATCTTACAATCTGCCTGTTATTAAAAACCTCAAATTAAGTCGTGATGCCTATATCAATATCTTTCTTGGAAAAATTACCTCCTGGAATGATCCTTTAATTCTTGCCTGTAATCCAAATGTTGATTTGCCTAACCTTCCTATTAGTGTTGTCACTCGATCTGATGGTAGTGGTACCACAGCTCTTTTTACCGAACACTTAGCTAAGATTAGTTCTGAGTTTGATGCTCAAGTCGGATCAGGCAAGTCTGTGAAATGGCCCATTGGCCTTGCTGGAAAAGGAAATGATGGTGTTACTTCGTTGATCAAAGGGACTCCTGGTGCCATTGGTTATATCGAATATGGTTTTGCAAAAAACAATACTCTTCCTACAGCAGCGCTGCAGAACAAAGCTGGAAACATGATTCCCCCCTCGGACAAAGCCGGATCATGCGCCTTAACAAACATTATCATTTCAACTAACCTCAAGAACTTTACTCCTGATCCAGGAGGCACTGGGGATTACCCTATCTCTGGCTTTACCTGGGTGTTTGTTAAAAAAAGTTATCCTCTAGAAAAAACTCGTGCATTAAAAACCTTCTTGCAATATGCGCTCACTGATGGACAGTTGCTCTCATCATCTTTAGGATATCTGACGCTTCCTCATGCCGTGCAACAAGAATCGCTTCAGGCTCTAACACAAATTCAAGAATCTGTGACTAAATAAAGGATTGTTGAGAATTCATTTTTATTTTCTTTGTGAGTGCACCCGTTTTTAAGCCGCAAGGCGGTTATCGCCATCGAAAAGATTATTTTCGTGCTATTTGTTGGCTAGCGGCGGTCATGATTGTTCTTTTGCTTGGTCTCATCATTCATGAAATATTGACTCAAGCAATGCCAGCCATTCATCAATACGGATGGCGCTTTATCACAAGTTCAGAATGGCGTCCAAATCGTGATCTCTACGGTGTTTTGCCGATGCTTTTTGGAACAGCTGTTAGCAGTTTTATAGCGCTACTTTTAGCACTGCCACTTGGGTTAGCAGTAGCACTTTTTTTAAGTGAAAATTTTCTACCACGTCCATTACGTCAGTTGATGAGGATGATTGTTGAAATGTTGGCAGCAACTCCGAGTGTGGTCTATGGTCTCTGGGGTATTTTTACTCTTGTTCCACTTGTGCAGCATTATGGAGGAGTCGTGGCACGCAACTTTGCTTGGATTCCTTTTCTGCATGGACCGGCCTATGGTAATTCACTTCTAACAGCCAGTCTCGTCCTTGCACTCATGGTTATACCAACTATTGCTGCGATTTCTCGTGCAGCACTGGTGGCTGTGCCTGAGCCACTACGCGAAGGTGCCTATGCATTAGGAGCTACTCGTTGGGAAACCATTCTTTGTGTCTTATTACCGTATGCTGCGCCTGGAATTGTTGCAGCTAGTATTTTAGCTTTTGGACGTGCAATGGGAGAGACAATGGCTGTGGCTATGCTTATTGGAAATAGTCAACGCCTCACACTTTCTCTTTTTTCTCCTTCCAATACACTCTCTGCGTTGCTTGCAAATCAATTTTCCGAAGCAGAAGGACTTCAAATTAATGCGCTCATGTATGCTGCCTTGCTTTTAATTATTTTAACATTAGGAACAAATATTCTCGGTGAACTTGTGCTGCGACAGACTCAAAAAGCTATTGGAGGAGGATATTCTTAATGAAAGTAGACACGAGAGTTCCTCATCAATTCTTTTCTAATCATGGAAAAAATACCTCTTTTCTCCGCCTGTGGAGTAATAAACTGCTTACAACACTCTGTGTTATCTTGTCGTTTCTGACATTAGTTCCTTTATTTTCTCTGCTCTATTTGTTGATTAAAAAAGGTCTGCCTTTACTGGGATGGTCAGTTTTCACCAAACTTCCTCCACCTCCTGGTTTGGAGGGGGGAGGATTTGGAAATGCCATTATTGGAACCTTAACAATGGTTGGGATTGCCACACTTCTTGCTGCTCCGCTAGGAATTTTATCTGCTGTTTTTATTAATGAATATGCACCGCGATCTCTACTGGCTTCAACAGTTCGCTTTGTCGCAAAACTACTCACGGGCATTCCTTCGATTATTTGTGGTGCTTTTGCTTTTGCTATTGTTGTTTTGCGTACGGGTCAATTTTCTGCATTAGCTGGAGGCATTGCTCTTTCTATTTTAATGTTACCAACAATTCTTTTAACCTCCGAACAGGCTTTAAGTGGTATTTCGTCTTCTTACCGTGATGCATCGTATGGACTCGGGGCTACCACGTTTCAAACAATTTGGCGTATCGTTTTGCCAGAAGCATTACCAGCAATCATGATGGGGATGATGCTTGCTGTAGCGCGTGCTGCAGGAGAGACAGCTCCTATTCTTTTTACAGCCCTTTTCAGCCAACAATGGATGCACTCAATCATGGAGCCATCAGCTTCGCTCTCTGTTTTGATTTATAATTTCTCTGCACTCCCCTATCATTATCAGGTTCAAATGGCTTGGACTGCTTCGCTTTTCTTAGTAGCAATGGTGACAGGAATAAATATTTTTGCTCAATTACTCTTTCGTAGAAAATTCTAATGAACCAAGATAGTAAAACAATGGGTGATTTATTACCCTCAAACAGGGAAGCGCGATCACCTATTCATAACGATTCGACTTTTATTAAAGTCACTGATTTTGATTTTTTCTACGGAAAAAAACAGACGCTATTTAAAATTAACTTTGTTATTCCTGCAAAGCATGTGACTTCCTTTATTGGACCTTCTGGTTCAGGTAAATCAACACTCTTACGTAATTTTAATCGTATGAATGAGCTTCTTCCTGGCGTTCGTCACGAAGGTGATATCACTATTCATGGAAGGAGTATTTTTGATCCCTCAATTGAAATTATCGCTTTACGACGTCGGATTGGTATGGTTTTTCAAAAATCAAATCCTTTTCCACGCTCCATCTATGAAAATGTTATCTTTCCACTTCGTATTATGGGGTATCATCAACGGGCTCTTTTAGAAGAAACAGTAGAGCGTTCGTTGCGTTCAGTAGCATTATGGGATGAGGTAAAAGATCGTTTGCATGAAAATGCTTTGGGTCTTTCAGGAGGACAAATGCAACGTGTGTGTATTGCTCGTGCCATTGCCAGTCAACCCGATATTCTTCTCATGGATGAACCTTGCTCGGCGCTTGATCCTATTGCGACCGCAAAAATAGAAGAACTCATTGTCGAGTTAAAAAAAGAATTTACCATCATCATTGTGACTCACAGCATGCAACAAGCGAGTCGTGTTTCTGATCTAACCGCTTTTTTTAATTTTGGAAAATTAATTGAATTTGATCACACTAGTAGGATTTTTACAGCCCCTATAGAAAAACAAACAGAAGATTATATTACAGGTCGATTTGGTTAATTTGACTATATATTTTTCATCAGTCGGAATTACTCCTTAGCAGCTCATTTTATGGCTTACTCACGCTCTCATATCCTCACTCCATTTACAGAAAAACTAGATCAGATTCATAACAGCATTATTACGATTGCTGAGCATGCTACCGCGAACTTTCAAAACGCCATTCGTGGTCTCTTTGAGCGTGATGATGACTTTTGCAATAATGCCATTGCTGATGATGAGGAAATTGATCTTTTAGAAATGCAGATTGATCGCGAAGGCTTATATATTATGAGTCGCTTTCAACCAGTTGCCTCAGATTTGCGTTATGTCATTTCTTCAATGAAAATTGGAGCAAACATTGAACGTATTGGGGATCAAATCGTCAGTATTGCACGACGTGCTCGTAAAATTAATGAACATCCTGAAGTTTCCGAACTCCATGAACTCGATAAAATCATTAAACTTGCCATGAACATGTTTAATGATGCTTTGCGTTCCTATAGCGATGAAAATGAAGCCTTAGCGTTGCATGTTAAAACTCAAGATAAACAACTCGATCGCCTTAACAAGGAACTCAATGAACGTTTAATTTTGAGAATGCAAGATGATTCGAATAAAATTCCGATTTATTTCAATTTGATTTTTGTCAGTCGTTGTCTGGAACGCATTGGAGATCATGCTGCTAATATTGCTGAGGACGTTGTTTTTGCTGTGAGTGCAGAGGATATTCGTCATTTAGGCAGCTAATAAATCTAATACTGGGAACTTGTTATTTCCCCTGCTTTTCAATCAACCCCTTACCATACTGCTTTTCAAACATTGTTTACTTCAACTTTTATTACTCAGCTTACGTGCTTGAAAAACATTTTTTTTCTTGGTGCATTGATGATGGCAATCCCCTTGTTAGCCCAGGATACCTCTCTTGATTCCGTAATTTCTCCAGCCACAACGAACACCCCTGTGAGTTCTGACGAGGAAACAACGCATGATCATGTGAATAGCAATGCTGTCGAAATCACTGCAGATGGAAATACACATTTAGATGCTGGTATTGCCTGTGCCGAAGAAAATGTACAGATTCACTACAATGGTATTAGCATTTATTGTGACAAGTCAGAATATAATCCCGAAACACATGATGTCTTATTAATAGGTCATGTTCGTATTTATAATGGCACCAATTTCTTTTCCGGAGAACGTGCACTGTATAATCTTGAAACAAAACAAATACGTGGACTCGAATTTTCAGGCGGCTTTACTCCACTCAAATTCCATGCCTTAAGCATGAATTCTCTCTCAGTGCAAGAATTTCGGACACATGATACCTTCATGACGACAGCAGATTCTTCGAATCCTAATTGGGGTCTTCGGGCTCGTGCGATGCGTATCTATAATAAAGATCGTGTCATTTTTTTAAACACCACAATCTATGTTGGTAAGGTTCCTGTGTTATGGCTGCCTTATATGTATGCTAGTCTCAAGGAATCAGGTATTCAGATTCAACCCGGTTATGATTCAACTTGGGGAGGATATCTTCTAACTTCCTACATGTATCCGATCGGTAATAATGATCACTTACTCACCCGTGTCCACTCTGATTACCGCTCGCTTCGTGGATATGCTGTTGGGCTCGATGTGGAGGACAAATTCGGTAATAATAATCAAAACACAGGCCAATTTCTCTCTTACTACGCTTGGGATGGAAATCCTAATATTAACAATGCTCCAGGACAGCAAAGTATTGTTAATCCTACTTCGGGTAATTTTGTAGAGCGATACCGTTTGAGTTTTACACAAAAATTTTATCTCAAGGATGACCTTTATGCGACGGCAGATTTAACAAAGCTAAGCGATTTTACATTCATGCAAAATTATTATCCTGTTGAAAATGGAACCAATCCACAGCCTGATAATAATATTACGCTCACCAAGAGAAATGATGATTCTACGATGTCGCTTGTGACTCGTTGGCAAATGAATGATTTTCAAGAAACCACAGAACGTCTTCCAGAGCTTGCATTTGATTTTAACCAAGAACCACTTTTTGGGCTTCCGCTATTTTATGACGGAACGACATCTGTTGGCCAATTGCAAAGAAGTTTTGCAGTAAATTCTACTAATTATCCCACCTATCAAACTCCCTCAAGCTACAATGCAACGCGTTTCGACACATTTCATCAAGTAAGCCTACCTCAGACACTTTTTGGATGGTTGTCGCTCATTCCTAAAATTGGGATGAGAATGACAGCTTATAGTCATGGTGGAGACTATTTAAATCAAAACGGAGGCATCACGACCTTTCCCAACACTCCAATTGTTTCAAACGGAGCTGTCACCGGGACACAGGCTAATGATCTTGACTGGACGGGAACAACAGTGCGTCCCATCTTTAATACTGGTATAGAGGGTTCTTTTAAAATCTCTCGTAATTTTGAAGGTTTTCAATCGCGCCTCCTCGGATTAGATGGATTACGACATGTTTTTCAACCCTACGGTAATCTTTCCTATGTTTATGCCGGAGGACCTAATGCCAATCAAGTGTTTCAATTTGATCGTTATCTTCCTAATGGACCTAATAATCTGACAAAATCAGGTTATCAACCCAGTTCAACTCAGCTTCAACCCCTCAATTTCCCTCAATTTGCAGCTATTGATACTATTGAAAGTTGGACGATTATGCGTTTAGGTGTTCGCAATCGCTTTCAGACACGTCGTGATCAGACTACCCACGATTGGTTTTATATAGACAGCTTTATTGATCTTAACGGTGTTGATCCATATCGCAATGGCTCTGTTTCTAATTTTAACAATCGTTTTACCTTCAATCCAACCAGTTGGCTTGGTGTTCGCCTTGATTCACAGGTTCCAACAACCGCTCAAGGATTTACAGAAATGAATTTGCAGTTTGATATCATGCCTGCACGCTGGTTGGAGGTGTCGGTTGGTAGTGCCTATATCAATAATTACAATGGTATGAGTGGTAATCAACCCTCTGTTTCTCTTCAATGCCAAGTAACAGACCATTGGTCTCTTAGTGCTACACAACTTTATAATATTAATGAATCAGCGACTTCTACGAGCACAATAGCGAGTGGTTATGCTCCTGGTAATAGCTTGCTTTATCAGCGCTATTTAATTAATCGAGATCTATCGAGTTGGATTGTCTCCTTAGGTGCGGATGTTCGTAACAATCAGGGTACATCGAGCCAAGGAAGTCTAAGCCAATATGGTGCTGTGCTTATCTGTACGCTAAAAGATGCTCCTGATATTACCATGCCGTTTCATCTCAATGCACCCACAGCGAATCCTCAGCCCGGACCAAGTTCTAACCCACTGATTCCAGGTAATTAACCCAACCTGGATATTTTATACCGATTCTGCTGCGGCTTGCGAACACCTGATGGATACTGCGTCAGCTTCGAATTGCTCCTCGGGCAACACTAGTGCTCGGGAGAGCCTGGGGTAGACTGCCGTAACCGTTAGGTTAGGGGCAGCCCGTAAGGGCGAGTCGAGCAGGTGCGAGCGAGTCAATATGAAACATACAGCCGTCGTGGC